>Ga0316209_1000954_pt1 | contig 37085 bp, 52 predicted proteins | sample 6monopyrite_MG_FD_204945 | JGI IMG/M metagenome (GOLD analysis project Ga0316209, IMG submission 204945) | Microbial mat bacterial communities from mineral coupon in-situ incubated in ocean water Damariscotta River, Maine, United States -... | ecosystem: Environmental > Aquatic > Marine >...
AAAACATTTGGAATTGAATAAACATCCATGTATAGTACGCAACTTCTGAAGCGCCTGTAGCTCAGCTGGATAGAGTACTCGGCTACGAACCGAGCGGTCGCACGTTCGAATCGTGCCAGGCGCACCAAATAAGTAAGTCAAATCAAGCAGTTATCGTGGTTCACGGTAGCTGCTTTTTTGTGCATTGTCCCATAGAATGGGGTTTGTCCCATAGATTTTATAAAGTTACTCTATTTTATGAGCGGTTTTATGCGAAGAGGCTTGCGCCGATAAACTTTGTTCGTGGTTTCTGTGGTGCCGTGACCAAGCCGTTCGCTGGCTTCTTGGAGGGTTTCTGAGTCGCTTGCAACCTTAGCGCGCAGGTCGCGTTCTTGGAATTTATCTTCTACATTTGTGAGTTCTATTACCCTGTTCATATAACGCTGCCACAAACTATCGAATGCGTTTGCTTTACCCTGGTTGTTTATGTATGACTTTCCTTGTCGCGTTGTAAACAAACAAACATCACCAATTCTGCGGGGGGGCAGCTTTAATATGTCATCAATAAGATTGCGCATTTCGCCTTCTTCATCCCATTCAAATATCAAACGCTTGCCAGTTGTATTCTTTGTTTTTGTTGGTTGAACGTGAATGCCATCATCTTTAATTTGGGATATTTTTAGTTTTAAAATATCCCATCTTCTTAGGCCGGTCATTAGTTTGAAACGCACATATAATTTGGCGAGAGTGACTGCGCGTGACTTTATTTTAGGGGTTAACGATAAGGCTTCTTCTATTTCCCAATCTTCTACAAACCGATCTCGTGGCAGCGTAACGGGTAAACGAACTTGCCCGAGCAACGGGTTTGTTTTTATCACCCCCCATTCCACTGCTTTTGTTAGTAAGTGTCTTAATAATTGAATGTCATGCTTGGCCACGGTTTTACCATTTTTCTTTGAGGCCATATCGTGATATTTATATGCGTGTTGTGGTTCGATAAGAGCGGGGGGCATTTTTCCAAAAACAGGGCGTAACTTTTTAATACTGTGTAAGTTGGATTCTTGTGAACCGGTAGCCTTTTCTGGGATAACTTCGAGCATATACCTATCCATCAACTGATCGATAGTATTAATTGGGTCTGTTGTTTCAAGTCGTTCTGACCAGGTGCGATATGCTTCTGATAATGTTGCACCTAATCGAAATTCTTTTTTTCCGTCCCAAAGATGTTCTAAACCAGGGGGGACGCGGTAACGATAAGCGCCATTTTTTAATCGCCACCGCTTTGGTAATGGGGTATTCTCACTGTTACGTTTTTTAGGAGACATTCAATAATGAGCTGAAATCTGGCGCAGCCAATACCTTTTTAGTTGTTGAACTTCCACCCATGCTAGATTCATAACATGACCTACTGACGAGTATAGACCCATCTGGGCGAAGTTTAAAATCAATTCCCATTTGTGCCAGCGCCTTTGATTGAGCACGATAGCGTACTTTGTGAGTAATGTCGTATAACTCTTGCTCTGTAAGGTGGATTGTCATTTTAATTGCCGTAATATTTAATTTAATTATTTTACTTTCTGAACGCGCTAATTAAGCTTGATACTGCACTTGTTGGTTGCCCTGATGCTGCGTTATAGCGGGTTGTTTTTTCTTTTGTGCGCATTCCAAAGTAAGCGCGTAATAACAAAGTTGGTGTACCGATAACGGTTGCAAATAAAGGCCATGAATCACCTAATGAATCAACTAAGAAACCATCATCAATCACTATTGCTGTGACCCAAGCTCCCATGAAAACAACGATTGCAAAAACAACACACCACGCCATCATTAATGCAATAGTTGGTCGTGTGCTTGAGCCTGCTTTGTCGGCCTCTGAGAGCGATGCTTGTATGGATGCCCAACCTTTTATTTCTTCGATTTCAACATCTAGCTCTTTACTCATTAATGCCATTCTCTGTTTAGGCTTAAGCTTGTCTACCGCATTACGGATATCTTTACCGGTTGCCGTTTCTGGCAATTTTTCATCATCAGGCAACATAGAGTTAACGGCTCCAAGAATTAAGGGACCTCCTGGTATTAATGTTGATGCCGCGGTTAATAGTGGGCCTTTGATTGAATCAAATAATTTTCCGAAGTCCATTTTAGTTCTCCTCTGCTAGTTGGATGTGTGCCATGTCCCAACCATATGGGATGCCATTTTTAAATTTAGGTGTTTTACGTTTCCAGAAGCCACCCCATTCAATGGCGTAACCCAACATAGAGGCTGCTTGTAAATGAGCCGCTGCGACCATTGCAAGATGATGAGATTGCCAACTCGCTGCTCCATTGACATAAGCATAAAAATCTAAACTACGACTGAAACCATTTTCATCAGGCTGATGAAGACTTAGGTTTATATATCCATCGGCTTTAGAAAAGCCATTTGAATAAAGCTGGTTTTGTTCTTCAGCATCACGAAGACCGCCGTGTTCGGGGATACCAAAATCAATGACGGATATTTGCAGTGCTAAGTCATTAATTTCAATCAGGCGTAGGTCAACACCAATGCGGCGTCGTTTTGAGCGGTGGCTTAATTTAAACATTAGATTCTCCTTCTTTTGTCATAGTTTGATAAGCATGATGAAGATCATTAACCGGCGCTTTAAAAAACTTTAAATGACTAATGACTTTTTTACGTAATGAATCAATATTTTCATTTGTACCTTCAGTATTAAGATCGGCAAAGACAGCAGGAGGGAGGTCAGAGGTGTTTTCTACTAGCGCGCGAAGCTCTTTTTCGCGAAGCGTATTTATGTATTCAACATCTAATTTAAAGTCAGTTATTTCATATTTGAACCGCTTCCATAGCACTTCAATTAGTTGACGACTTAGCCAGCTTTCGATAATTATGACTTCAAGAAGATCTGGGATAGCTTTTTCATCCACAGTTAAAAATTGTGACACTGAAAACAATTGATGTTTGAAAAGAATTTTTTCAAAGTCCTCTTCATCAGCTGGACATGGAGAACCGTCAAAGCTTATATACTCATCATCTTTTTGTTGTCTTATTCCATCTGGACAATCAGATGCAATCCACGCCATAACCCTCAACGCTAACGCAGGTTCATCTTTTAACATGTTAACAACTTGTTTAAGCATGTGATGCTCAATGGTTCGAGTAGCCTGGCTGTGCAGTTCTTCCTTTTTATCAAAGCAAGGTTCATTGAAGCATGCGTTTTGCTCAATAACGTCATTGTCTTCTTGGAATTGTCCTTCTGATATTGCTATATGATTATGAGGACAGTTTTCACATTCAGTTTTATTGAATTCAGCATCTTCTAGAGGGAAATATTCAGGACATAATTCAAGCTGTCGTGTATCAACACGATTTTTTTTATCTGCTTTTACTTCAACAGGTTCTTTGTTTTCTTCTTTATCTTTTTGTCGCTGAATTGCTTTTTGTCGTTTTTGTTCTTCTTTAGCTTGAAGTTTTGAGTAGCACTTTTTGTCTAAACAAAAAATTCCGTTGGTTTCATCAGCACTAATTTTGCAATTGTTTTTGCAACCTGAAGCTATGCACTTCTTTTTATAATCGAAGTTAGTTTTGAACCCCGTAATTTCATCGTGCTGACGGACAAATTTTATATATATTTCATTTTGTAATTCACGTACGGTCGGCGTCCATTTTTCGTCACTTTCAAATTTCGTTTTAATATTTGCGCTGACTTCTTCACTGACCATTGCCGGTAATAAGTACTTACCGTGTGCTGGTGTTATAGTTTCATTGCGCACCATTTCTTGCGCCCAATCAGGCAGTTTGCGAAGCATGATGATGTTGGAGATATAACTGCGTCCATAATTACCCACACCATGTTTTTTAAGTGATGCTTCAATTTGTGGTTGTGTCATACCGTGTTCTTTATTCATGGTATGAAATAAGTGTGCCCAGTCCATTGCGTTCAATTCTTTACGTAAAGTATTTTCTTTTACTTGGCTGAGTAGTAGTTCTAGGTCTGCGGTTTTTCCTTCTGTTTTTCCTTTGTAAAGCAGTGCAGGAACAGTTGGCATTTTAACGAGACGACTAGCGTTAACGCGGTTTTCTCCATAAACGATTATGTAGCGACCTGTTGCCTTTGGATTAGGACGCAACGTAACAGGTTGTTGTACGCTATTTTTTTTAATGTCTGCGCCCAGCTCTTTTAGCCAGTCTGAATCGAAATGCGTTCGTGGTTGATTTTCATCTCTGTCGATGAGTTCTAAAGGAATTTGGCTAACTTGTCCTTCCACTAATTCGATTTTTTGAGTTGTTTGTTGCATGATTTCTCCTAAGCAATTGTGTTGTGATAGTTAGGTATTGTGCTTACATCAGCAGCTTCATTTCCTAACGTGATAGTTTTACTATTACATGATGCGCATAAGTCATCTTTGAGTTGATCTGTGAGCAAACCACAACATTGGCAATAGCGTGTTTCAGTTGATGAGTGAGCACCGCATAATTGACATGCCTCTCCAAGCTCTATATTCATATGTATATTCTGTACGCTGCATATGTGTGCCCAGGTTGGCTTTTTATTAACATCCATAATCCCGTTCCCCTTTTTTATAGAAAATGTAGTTTTGAAACTGCTCTGTTGATATTGCTTTGCCGCCTAAAAGGACAACACCTTTACACCAAGAGGCAGCAATGATGACCTGTTCTTTTCTTGGTGAAAGATAAACGTCATTGACGGAGGGGCGCGTTGTGAAAACACCTCTACCATCAATAGCAAAGGCGTTGTTACACATGGTAGTGTGTCCGCTTTGAGCGAGAAGCATTAGAACTCTGTTGGCTTTTTGTTTTTTTAGCCATTGCGCTTGCTTTATCTACAGCTTGTTTACGCCTACCGTTACATACGCCTACTAAGGTGTTATCGTTAGCTAAATCAACACGCCATGCCCATGCAAAAGTACCTTCAATTGATATCCACCCTTCTTTTTGTGCTTTTTCAAAGCGACAAACGGTTATATTTTTAGGCATGACCTTGCCTCGGATAATTTAGAAAGAGGAGTTGAAGAATCAAAGTAAATTAGAGTTAAAATTAAACAACGAAGGTCTTCACTTAATTCTTCGTCACCTATGAGCAATGCAATAGCGGCCATTGCCGATAGATAGCCATCAAGCTTATCTTTAACCATAAATGAATAACCTAATTTCCTTTCCTGGTTATAGCGTGAGATTGAAGCTGTTCTTGTTTGCCATTCACTACAAACCAAAGCGAGTAAAGTTTCTTTTAAGCATTCAACTTCCATTTCACCACCCTCTATAATGAAGAAATAAGTCCGACAGGATGGCACGTTGTTGAGGCTTAAGAACAAGCGCCATATCTCCAAAACTGCATCCCACCTTATTAAGCAGCTTTTGTCCTTCTGATGCGTTGTATAAACTGGCAACGGCTGCAACAAAAACGGCGTCATGTTTTGATTTATTTGGAAAAGATTTTCTTATCACATCAAGCTTTGGGGTTAGCTGATGTGGATGTGTTGCGGTGTCGGGCGTTCTAGCCATGCAGCCAAAGGAGCGAGGTCCAATTAAATTGACTGCTTGAATCCACGCTGCTAAAAAGTGAATATCACCGGTATCGCTTGCTTCATTAGCTTCTTGGGAAGCGGTTTGTGCTGTTGTTTGGTTCATTTGACGCCCCTTTTTGCTCTTTTATTCTTAACTGGTAAGCATGTTTACATATCGCAACATAATATGTCAATATGCTTACATTAAAAATAAAAAAAGCATATAATAAGAGACTAAAATTTAAGGGGAGAGGGTAAAGATGAAAAATATTATATTCTTAGCGCTACTGGTTACTTCTATTTCGGTAGGGGCAAAGATGAATTATGGCGTTGTATTGGTTACGGAGATTGCTTCTGTTTATGATGCAGATACTTTTAGAGTCAATATTGATGGCTGGCCAGCTTTTGCTGGACTAAATATGCCGGTCCGAGTGAATAAAGTTGATGCGCCAGAAATCCGAGGTAAATGCTTAAAGGAAAAAGCGTTAGCAAAACAAGCTCGATTATTTACGTTTAATTTTCTTCAGTCTGGTGCTGTTGAATTGAAAAATGTAACTCGTGGGAAGTATTTTAGGTTAGTTGCAGATGTTTATGTGGATGGAAAAAATCTTGGTGATGAATTAATTAAAGTAGGGTACGCGAGATTTTATGATGGGAAAAGTAAGCGGGCAGGGTGGTGCAATTAATATTACCACCTCTGCCCCGTCATTCATGTTTTACACAATGTTACCCCGAAATCTGTAAGCGGGCTTAAATCCATTTTTGGTGTAAAGTCTTTTCCTTTAATGAAGCTTAATGATTTGTCCTCTGCCCATATATTTTTAATTTCTGTTATAGATATACCATTTTCTTCTGCGTAATTATATCCAGCCCCATTTAGTGCGTAAGTTTTTTTATTAGCTAAAAATAAAACAGCATCAAATGAGCCAACACAACGAATACTGCCACCATCAACCGTGAGAGGCCAAGTTTTAGGGAAATGTTTTTTTGAGACGTATTTAAAGTTAGTTTTTTGGGTGTTAGCTGTTGTGTTTTCACTGTCATCTAGTGTGCATGAACTCCAGATGAAACCAGTGATAACTAACACTATAATAAAACCCCATATAGCTTCTTTGGCACCAACTCCTGGATCTTTAATCCCACAATGTGGACAAACCTTCGCGCTTGATGAAACTTCTTTTTTGCATTCTTTGCACTTTGTTATAGCCATAATTCCCTCTAGTTTTTGCGATATTAATTATTTTTCTTTTATCGTTTTTGATTTAGTGTTTTTTATATTGCTGATAATTGAGTGAAAATCAAAAACGAGATCGGCTTTATCGACTTTAACGCCTCTTTTTTGTCCGCTGTTATATTCTGCATAAAAGTGACCAAATAATTCTGTCCATTCATCAAGATCAAAAGATGCGTCTAATTTATTTTCTAAAAATCTAATTAATGAGATCGTGTTTTTTATAGTTTCTTTATTTAGTGGGCTAGTTTTATATGCGGGGGATGGTTCGTTGACTTGTAGAGGCGGGATTCCTGTTAATAACTCATCGACAGTAATGTCAAAAGCGTTGCTCAACCCAATCAAATAACTGTTTTTAATATTTTGCGTATCTCCACTTTCCCATTGTGATACGGATGGTCGCTGAACACCTACTTTGAGAGCAAGGTCGTTTTGACTCCAGCCTTTTGCTAAACGGAGCTCTTTAATTCGCGCCCCAACATCGAGAAAGTTTGTTGTTTTCATATTTGTAAGTTTACTTACAATTAAGTAAGTATGTTGACATCACAGGTAAACATGCTTACCATAGTTCGCATGACAAAAAATGAAGCAATAAATTTATTCGGTGCTCCAAAAGATTTAGCAGATGCACTTAGCATTACTCGGCACGCCGTATATCAATGGCCTGATGATTTGCCACAGGCAACGATTGATAGGGTGACGGGCGCAGCGCATCGGCTGAAGAAAATAAAACAAGAAGGTGAGTCTGCCGCATGATTTTTAATTCTAAATTGTTCATTAATTCTTTATTTATTTTTCCGGTGCCAGTTTCCATATGGATATTCCTTTTCGCTTTTTTTAAACAATACAGTACTAACAGGTAAAAACTATGTCTGATGACCGACAGCTGCCGCAACGCATTATTCGTGAATACCTCGATGATTTGGTTGTATTCAAAAAAGCCTTTACACGAGAGGATTTTGCTAATCATTTTGTATCCGTATTTTTGGAGGCTGTTCCTCCTGGTGATGATGTCCCTGAATTTAAAGAGGCTCATCGCCGTGATGAATTGAAGGTGGCTAAAGCAAAAATTGATGCAAACAATAAGAAATTTTGGCGCGCGATTGATGGCACAACATATTTACCATTGGTTTTTATTCGCCCGATTATCGATACCTTAAATATTTATGGTGTACAGCATGGAATGGAATTAGACCGACTGTTATTACGTAATGATGGTTGGATGGCGATCCCTGTTCCAAATGGACATAGTAACCATGCAGATGTTTACAGCAATATGTTGAAAGAGTTTGCTGAAGCGAATAGCGCTGTGGCGGTAGATCTTTCTGATGACGGTCAATTAAATAACTCTCAAACAAGTAAGGAAACGTTGGATGCTATTGAAGCAATGATTTCTGTTTATCTTGCTTCTCAATCTAAAGTGTCAAATGTCGTTGTTGAGTTAAAAGATCGTTTAGAAAAATCTTAAGGAGAGAAAATGTTTGAATTAAGGTTTAAAGAAAGAATAGTACACAACGAAAGAGCAGGTACAAAAAATATTTTGCAATTTAGAACTAAGACTGTACACGTTGATAGTTCTACTACAACACCTGTTAAACCAACATGGACAGAATGGAAAGATGTTCCAGTTGTTCCTTAAAAGGCAAGCTGATTGACAAGGGATAAAGTAATGAATGCGTTGGATGATGTTTATAAAAAAGCTGAAGCATTGGGATTGACTATTGAGGGCAACATTGAGCTTGATGGCCAGTGGCATAGCGTTAAAGCAACGAACGGTAAGAAAACAAAGAAGTCGGGCACGTACTGTTTGAGTGAGCTGACATTATCATCTGGACGCGTAGTTGTGTTGGGAATGTTGTTTAACTGGCTTACCGGTGAAGAGATACGTTTAACATTGGACGATGACACCGAGGTTACTGACAAAGAACGTACAGAAGCTCGACAACGCGCTCAGCGTGCAGCAGAAGAAGGTAAGAAGGCAAAAGAAAAGTTACATTTGGAAACCGCTGATAGAGCTAAGAAAATTTTTGATAGCTTACCTGATGGCGGTAAGTCTGATTATTTATTCACTAAAAAAATTAAACCACACGGTATTAAGTTTGCAAAGGGTAAGGTAGTTGTCCCTGCATGTGATGTTGATGGTAAGTTGTGGACGTTGCAGTGGATAGATGGCGAAGGCAATAAAATATTTATGACCAATGGAGCAATGCGTGGTCATTTTCATCTTCTTGGTTTACCTCAAAATGAACATCCAGCTTTAATCGCTATCGCCGAAGGCTATGCGACGGGGGCGTCTATTCATGAGGTTACCAAATGGCCAACTGCTGTTGCTTTTAATGCAGGTAACTTGATGTCTGTTGCGTTGGCGCTTCACAAGAAATATCCCTCATCACAAATTGTGCTTTGTTCAGACCAAGATATTTACAATGGTTATCCTCAAGCGTTCATTAAAGAAAAAGATATTACGCCTCCTGTGCGCAGTTTGGTGTTGCGTTTAAAGCAAGCTCGACCTGATGTGTTGATTGAATTTGTTGCTGACGATGATATGCGTACTAAAAACAAAGATAAGTCTCATAACGCCGGCCTTGCGGCTGCTGTTCTTGCAGCGGCGGCGGTTGACGGTGAAGTGTTAGCACCCAATTTTTAACAGAATAATAAAAAGATAAGGGAAGAAGTATAGTGAGCAAAGGCCCTACAGATTTTAATGATCAGGTTAAGTTATATGGCAAAGAACATCTTGCGCATCATCTTGATAAAGATTTGACTATGTTAAGAAGAGCGCACGCACGCTCTGAAAATGAAGAGGAAAACCTTGAGTCGAACAATGAACCGCCACCTATAACTGAAATGCCTCCGAACATGGAAGAAAAAGAGCCTGATGAATGGGAGCGTTTTTTTGAAAAAAACCAGTACGGCCAGTATAAGGCATCAGTTAGAAACGTTGAGTTAGCTTTGAATAATGATCCTGGTTGGCGTGGTGTGCTGGGTTTTTGTGAATTTAGTTATAGCATTATTAAACGTAGTGAATCTCCATTAAAGCACTCAGAGTTGGGCGAATGGAATGATTCTGATGCGGCTGCATTGCGTATTTGGATGTCTTATAAATATGGTTTTACTCCTTCGCATTCTGATATTGCTGATGCGTTATCGGTTGTTGCTCGTAAGCGATCTTTTCATCCCGTGCGCGAATATCTTAATAAATTAAAGTGGGACGGAGTCCACCGTCTCAGTACTTGGTTGAACCAGGCGTTTAAATCCACCGACTCGGAAGAGTATCTAAGAATCGTGGGACCGAAGGTTTTAGTCGGCGCTGTTGCTCGCGTGATGCAACCAGGTTGCAAGATGGATAACGTGATGATTCTTGAAGGAGAGCAGGGCAAGGGTAAGAGTACAACGATTAAACGCTTGTTTGGTGAATGGTTTACTGATGCACCTTTACCTATTGGTGATAAAGATGCCTACATGGTTATACAAGGTAAATGGGGTTTGGAAATTGCAGAACTTGATGCTTTTCATAAGGCTGAGGTTACGGCTTTAAAGCATTTTTTCTCACAACAAATTGACCGATTTAGACCGGCTTATGGTCGTGTTGCGCAAGACCATCCACGGCAAACTGTTTTCTGGGCAAGCACGAACCAAGATGTTTACTTGAGAGATTACACGGGTAACCGGAGGTTTTGGCCGCTGTATTGTACCGTCGTAAATGCTCAGTGGGTTCATGATAACCGTGACCAACTTTGGGCAGAAGCGACTCATCTTTATAACAAGGGATATCGATGGTGGGTTTCACGCGAGACGCCTGAAGATGAAGAAGAGTGGCTTACCGTAACCGAAGTGCAGGATTCTCGATTACAACGTGACCCTTGGGAAGACAAACTTGCACCGTGGCTGGACGAACAAAGTAAGCCGTGGCTCACGACAACTGAAATTCTAGAAGACTGTATTGGGCTTGATTCCGCCCACCAACAGCAGGCTCACATGAACCGTTTAGGACCGATTATGCGCAGCTTAGGTTGGCGCAATAAACGAGAACGAGTACCAGGTAAAAACGGAAAAGAAAGACAAATTCGCGTTTGGGTCTCTGATGACGTTGAAAAAGAACTAAATGAGGTGCCTTTGTGACGCCTGTGACACCGGTCAATTTTTGGGCGTCACAGCGTAGAGCCAGTGCTAGCAAGGCTTGTGACGCCGTGACACCTGTGACGCCCTATACGTACGGGCACGCGCACGCGCACGCGCGCACGGGGATGTGGGTGTCACCTATGTCACAACAGATATATATATTAATAATCAGGGGGTTAGGGCTGTGACACCCTCAAACACTAGGGCGTCACAGGCGTCACAAGTCAACTCAATGTTAATTTGGGTTAGAGAAAGCGTTCATAGTAAAACAACGGTTCAAGGTTATGGCGTTAACGTAACCAAAGACAACGATAGTTATACGTATATTGCTATGTTTTTAAATCACGTACTGGGTTCATTCACAGCAACAAGTGAGCGGGCAAGTATGGAAACTGCTCGCGATAATGCGAACTTAGTTTGTGAGCAACACTTAGCTCTGTTACCACTTCGCCGTGCTGCTTATGCAAAAGCAGGTGGTCAACGTCTTGCCGATGTTGGTCATGACTTAATGCAGTCACTAAATGAGCAAGAGCTTGAACAAGTTATTGTTAATCCAGACAGTCTAACTGCCTTACAAAAGTCCAAGGTACTTCCAGCCATACAAGCCCAACGGGCAGACGACGCGCGGAATTTCGCTAGTGATAGGGTTTCAAGTTTGCCTTACACATCGGACACATTGGAATCATCAGGTCAATGTTCAAGTGGTCAAGGTGATCTTAATGTCTAGAAAGAAATATATGTCACAAGCTGAGTTCGCACGGTTCCGTGGCGTGTCGCGAGCAACCGTAACTGAATACAAACAAAAAGATTTATTAGTGTTCAACAGTGATGGCCGTGTTGATGTTGCTAAGTCTGAGGCTTCTTTAGATTCTTTACTTGATCCAACTAGAGGAGGTGATAGAAGTGGTCGTGAACAAAAGCCTTCGGCAAATAAAGATAAAACGCTATTGGACGCAAGAATTAGTGAAACAATAACAAAGACAGCTAAGAATGCATTAGAAGTTGAAAAGATGGCTGGACGCTTAATTGAAAAAGATCTTACTGCGATGGCAGCATTTACTTTGTCACGACAAGCACTAGAGTCTTTATTAGCTATACCAGATCGTTTATCAACATTGTTAGCTGTTGAAACTGACGCGGCAAAAATTCATGAAACATTAAGTAAAGAAATTCGTTTGGTTGCAAACAAGTTAGCAGATGAAGCGGAGGCAATGTTTAATGAATAGCTCCGCTGCACAAGCGACAGAACAAGTTGCTTCTCAAGAAGCGCATGAAATTTATTCGGTTGCTGACGGCGGTAATGTGTTTGCTAAAGCATGGGCAGATGGTTGGAGAATTCCTGAGCCTATTCCCGTTGATGAGTGGGCAGATAAACATCGTATCTTGCCTCGTGAAAGTTCTTCAGAGCACGGGCAGTGGAGAACAGATAGAACACCTTACTTACGCGAACCTATGCAAGTGTTAAGTGATGAACATCCTTGCAAACGTGTAGTGATGATTTTTGGAACACAAACTGGAAAAACAGAAACGGGTAACAACTGGGTGGGCTCATCAATACACCAGTCACCATCATCGATGATGGTTGTACAACCAACAGTTGAAATGGGCAAACGTTGGACACGCCAACGCCTTAACCCAATGATTACTTTAACACCTGAATTACAAGATAAAATTAAACCTGCTCGTAGTCGTGATAGCGGGAATACAACCACGATGAAAGAGTTCCCTGGTGGTTTTATTGTTATTGCAGGTTCTAATAGTGCTGCTTCTTTATCTTCAATGCCTGTACGTCGTTTATTTCTTGATGAAGTAGATCGCTATCCTCATGATGTTGATGGAGAAGGTCATCCCGTTGATATTGCTAGTCGTCGTACATCTTCATTTCCTCGTCGCAAAGAACTTTTAACATCAACACCAACAACCGAAGACGAATCAGTCATAGCAGAAGAATACGAGTTATCCGATCAACGTCACTACTATGTTGCTTGTCCTATCTGCCAACACAAACAAATATTGCGAGACGAAAATCTAACTGATGATGGTACTTACTTGTGTGAGCAAGGTCATACGTTTGAAGAGCATCATAAAACCAAGATGCTAGATGACGGCGAATGGATAGCGCATAACCCAGATAGCGAAGTGCCTGGTTTTCATTTACCAAGTTATTATGCCCCAGTTGGTTTAGGTTATTCATGGGCAGATATTGCAGGGTTAAGGTTAAAAGCAAAACAAAAACCTGAAAAAGAAAAAACTTATATTAATACAATAATGGCTGAAACGTACAAGGATGAGAGCGGCCGTGTTGATTGGAAAGATGTTGCAGCAAGAAAAGGTTTGTACATTAGCCGTACCATTCCTGTTGGCTGCCTCATGCTTACTGCTGGTGTCGATGTTCAAGATGATCGCTTTGCTGTTGTTATATGGGGGTGGGGACGTAACGAAAAAATGTGGGCAATAGATTACTTTGAAGTCCCCGTTAATCCTGGCCTTGAAAGTGATTGGAAAATTATTGGTGAAAAAGTTTTAGATGTTGTATATCAAAATCAGTTTGGTGTTGATATGCAAGTGTTGTCCACGGGGTTAGATACAGGCGGCCACTATACACATATGGCTTACAACTATGCACGTACGCGCAAGCATCGTCGAGTGCTGGCCATGAAAGGTTCTTCATTTAAAAACAAACCTATTATTGCAACACGACCGTCAGCAAAAGATGTTGATGTTCGTGGTAAAACTATTCGCGCAGGTGTTGATCTTTGGAATATAGGAACGGACACAGCTAAAGGTGCCATCTTTGCAAAGCTCAACGCCGACTCGGATGCTGAACCTGCTGAGTATAGAATCAATTTCCCTTCAGATATGACAGATGAATTTTTTATACAGCTAACATCTGAGCGTTATGACACCACACAACAAAAATGGGTTAAACCAAGAAGCATAAGAAACGAAGTGCTTGATTGCACTGTGTATGGGTTTGCAGCGGCATGTCATCCAGCTGTCCGCGTGCATATGTTACGTGACAGGGATTGGGAAAAAATTGAAGCCAAGATACAACCTGTAATTAAAGATTTGTTTGCTGACTCATCACCTGAGTCAGAAAATGATGAAGTAGAAAAAGAAGTTGATAAGTCAGAAGTCATCAATGCACCACAAAAGCAACAACATCAATCTAAATCAAAACCTAAGTCACGAAAGAAACGTGGTAAGGGTAGTTTCGTTGGGGGAAACAGATAATGAGTGAACCAAAAAAAATAGCCGTTGGTGATAATGCTGAATGGACAGCTACATTGCCTGATTATCCAGCAAGTGTATGGACATTACATTACGCATTATTTAATGCAGCAAATGCTTATAACTTTGATGCGTCTGCCAGTGATGATGACCATGCTGTTAATTTATTAGCGTCGGTTACAACCGCTTGGATTCCAGGCCGATATGATTGGACAGCTTATGTAACCAACACAGCCAATGAACGTAAAGTGATTAATCAAGGCGTCATCATCATAACGCCTGATCCATCCAAGGGAACACCTTACGATGGACGTAGCCACGCTCGCAAAATGTTAGAAGCATTAGAAGCTGCTCTAGAAAATCGAGCAACAAAAGCTGACTTGGATATGATACGAGGTACTTTTGGAGATCGAACCATCGAGCGTAAACCAGAGCAGTTAATTATGGCGCGTGATAAATATAAATCAGAAGTAGCGACCGAAGATCGTCAAGCAGCCATTAAACGTGGTGATCGCGTGCCACGCAGCGTTAAAGTGAGATTCAGATAATGAATGCCTGCCAGATTATCGAAAGAGCGCTTGAAGATAAAATCATGAAAGGGGAAATACCTCCTGGCGTTTATGACACAGGGTCGTCTTATGTATGCGTAACTTTAGGCGGTATTGATGGTGATGAAATATTGTTTTATTGGCAAGACACTGTTTACGACATTAACGATCACATAAGCCCATCAGATATAACAACGAGGAGATTCTAATGCCTGTTGCTGGACAAGTTGCTTTAAGTAAAGGTGAAGTCATGATGTATCTTGATATAGCTACATTAAACAGAACTGTGGCGGCAAGATTAGCTGATGTATCTCGTGCCACATTTTTTCGCGCAATGAATACGCATCGTGTTCGAGCGCCAAAACCACAGGCGAAACTAACTACGAAAAGCGTTAAGGAAATTAAAGCACATATTGAAAAAAAAGAATTGTCGCGGTGTGCTATAGCAAAGATGTATCACGTGCACGAAAGAACCATTATTCAGATCGAAGAACGTGAAACATGGTACTGGGTTTAGTGAAAGAAGCTAATTATGCGCCTTTATATTGCAGTATGTATCCAAAGCTTGCAGAGATTGCCAGATTGCACGGTTACGCAATGGCTGTTCATGGTTCAATGGCGAGTGACTTTGACTTGATATGTGTTCCTTGGATCGATCAACCAGATACACCTTTTGATGTAATAGAGTCGATACTCAGTAAATTTGCTTTAAAGCTTATTGGTGATGGTCCAACAATGCGCCTACATAATCGGCAGGTATGGACAATGAGCTTAAGCGGTAAAAGTTATCTTGATTTATCTTTTATATTAATCGAGAAAACACACACATAACTCATAAGCTCAGTTGTTGCGACTGAGAAATCAACTAGAGGGGCTTTTTATGCAAAGAGAAAATAGATATTTAGTTTTAAAGCGTAAAGATATTGAAAAATATTTAACCGATGAAGCGAAAGAAGAGTTAGAAAATATTGTTATAGCTCTGTCAATCGCAAAACAACCCGACATTGATACAGGCGCAAAATCAGAGGTTGAGTGTGTTGTTGTAGAAAAAGATTGGCCTATGTATGAATCGACATGGCGTGAAATTGAAGCGTGGGTTGACTCATGCGAAAACTGTCACGGAACAGGGTTTGTAGATGTTGGTGTAGGAAGATCACCATGTGGATGTGGTGCATAACGCCCCTTAATTGGGGTTTTTGGGTGTAAGAAGTAAGACGTAATATTTTTTTAACTCATACAAGAGGATAAGAAAATGATAACGCAGGGGTAACGCCCTTAGAGGTTGACAACTTCCGGTAAGCCGCTTTATTGCGGCTTTGCTGGTAAGAGTTATAACGCAAAGCTAAGTGGCGGCGAAGCCGTCCATTTCTTGAGCGTTTTGTTATGTGGTTTTAGTTTTAACCAAGCACTAGCGACAGCTTGTGCGTGAACACGAACAGCATCGCGTAGCGTTGCGGGAGATTAAAGTGGCTAACACACAAACAGCAATTAATGATGTATGCGAGTACAGAGGGTTGCCGAAAATTAAAAAAGGAACTCGATGCACTGTTGACGAAGAAGAAGGTGTTGTTTTTGGCGGCAATGGTTCGGCAAACTTAAACGTAAAGTTTAATTCAGATGGCCGCGTTCGTAACTGCCACCCGTATTGGAAAATGAAAATATTTAATGTTGATGGAAGTGTTTTATATCAGCATAAGGACACATAACGTTTTAGTTAAACGGCGCGGCTTTATCGCGTCCGATTTTTAAACGCCTTGTTATAAGGCGTTACCACGGAGGCAAGATGAATATTGATGTAACAATAGAGCGAATTGACAACGGCTACATAGTTACCGGAAACGACTCAACAAAAAACAAAAACTATTTTGTAAGCCTAGAAAAATTTGCTGAGTCACAAATTATTGAAGATTTACGAGAGCTAGACGCCGCGATACGCGAACACGAAAAACCAAATGAGCCGTTTACTTTCAAGATAACGAGTGACTTATAACACCAAGTCATAAGTAGCCGAGCATAGCGAGGTCTGACTTATGCGACTGTTATGTTTTATTAAAAATATTTTTTAAAAAGTGATATAACCGTCTCAAATAGCTATTGCATAATCATGCAATGCTTAAACTTAGAAATCCATTTTATAATTCTTCCAAGCAAGAAGTTGTTAAGGTGGCTTCGACTCCTCGTAATTTACGTTACTCTTTACCTCATCGTTTAGTTAAGCGCGCATTCAAAGCAGCAAATAGAGATCGCTTAACTGCTGACTGGTTATCTGCTGGCGGTGATATTAATCAAGAACTAAAAACTCAACTTCATATATTACGCGCTCGTGCTCGTTCACAAGAACAGAACAGTAACCTTGCTCGCCGCTTCCTTCGTTTAAATGAAATTCATATTGTTGGTCCTGATGGTTTTAACTTGCAAGTTAAAGGCAAACAGAAAAATGGAAAATTAGATTCTAAAGGAAATAAACAAACTGAAAGCGAATTCAAAAAATGGGCGAAGCGTGGTGTTTGTGAAATTAGCGGGCGTCATTCGTTTAAAGAAATAGAACGTATTTCTATTCGTACAGCTGCCCGTGATGGTGAATGCTTAATACGCATGCATGATGTTAAACCTTCGCGAAGAAACCCCTGGGGTTTCGTTGTTGAGCTGTTAGATCCTGCTCGTCTTGACCATCGCTTAAATGAAGATTTAAAAAATGGTAATCGTGTTCGATTAGGTGTTGAGCTGAATCAAGCAAATAGACCTGTAGCGTATTGGTTGAAACGTGGTAAGCGTGATGGGCTTATAAATCACGATGAAAAACATGAGCGTGTTCCTGCTGAGAATTTAATTCATTGGTTCAATTCAGAGCGACCAGAACAATTGCGTGCTGCTACCTGGATGTGTAGCGCGATGTTAACAATGAATCATATTGAAGAATATCAAGAAGCGGCAATTGTCGCGGCTCGCGCCGGTGCAAGTAAAATGGGTTTTTATACTAGCCCAGATGGTAATGCTCATGCAGTTGCTGATAATCAAGAGGGCGAAGGTGATGATACCGATCTTATTGAAGAGTTTGATCCCGGCACAATCGGTATGCTGCCTGAAGGTTATGGCTTTACAGGCTTTGACCCAAAGTATCCTCATGAAGCTTACGGCTCTTTTTTAAAAGTTAATCAACATGATATTGCGATGGGGCTAGATGTTTCTTATCACTCGTTAACGGGTGATTTAGAGTCGGTTAGTTTTTCTTCTATTCGTTCTGGTTCGTTAGAAGAACGTGAAAGCTGGAAAGTAAAGCAAGATAGCTTTGCCGCTGGCGTATTAGAAGTCATCTTTATGCGTTGGTTAAACATGGCCGTTCTTAATGGTCGTGTTGGTGACAACTTACCTCAAGATATTGCATTAGAAAGATTCAGTGAACACCACTGGAAAGGTCGTCGTTGGGCGTGGGTTGATCCACTTAAAGACATTCAAGCAACTGTCATGGCAATTAATGCTGGCTTGACATCACCGCAACGTGCAGCTGACACCTTGGGCGTAGATATCGACGAGTTGCTAGATGAAATCGCAGAATTTCAACAAATGTTAGAAGACAAAAAAATAACGTTACCGATTGTGCCAAAGGCAACGACTAACGCAAAAAAGAATGAAGAGGATGAGTCTGATGTCAAAAAATAAAACGATTAATAGCAAAGAATTATTTCAGCGTAATTTTTTATTAAAACGTGAGTCAGTTAATGAGGAAGATCGCACTGTAGAACTGTCATTTTCTTCTGAGACTGATGAGGTTGAAGGATGGCATCGATATGGATATGGCATTGAAATACTTGATCACTCTCCTGACTCTGTTCGTTTAGAGCGGTTGCGTAATAGCGGACCTTTGTTATTCCTCCATGACTGGGGACAACATATTGGTGTAATCGAAAATGTAAAAATTGAAAATCGTCGAGGCACCGCACTCGTTCGTTTTGGAAATTCCACTTTAGCCGATGAAAAATTTCGCGATGTTTTAGATGGCGTGTTGGTGCATGTCTCTGTTGGTTATCGTGTCCATAAAGTGGTTCTTGAGGAAAGCAGTGATGATAGTACTGATATATATCGAGCTGTTGATTGGGAACCGTATGAAATTAGCCTGTTACCTATACCGGCTGATACAACCGTGGGTGTCGGTCGTGCCGCCACCTTTAATTTTGATATTGAAATTGAGGAAAGAACTATGTCTGAAAAAGATAAAAATAAAGGCGGCACGGAATCAACAACCCGTGCAGCAGAAACAACGTCTACTGCTCCAACGGTTAAAGTAGAAGAAGTGCGAAACGCTGCTCGGGAAGCAGAACGAACTCGTGTTGCTGACATTATGTCTATGGCTGAGCGTTTTGCTGATCATGGTGCGCGCGGTTTAGCCGATGTTCATATTAAAAATGGCAACTCACCTGATGAATTCCGCAAAGCTATTTTAGATAACTTAGTGGATGAAGGTCGTGCTGGTACAGGTGAAGCAGCTGCTGACCTTGGTTTGTCTGATAAAGAAACACGTAGCTATAGTTTGTTTAAAGCTATTCGTGCAGTGGTCGCGGCTAAAGAAGGCGATAACTCTTACATGCAAAAGGAAGCTGCATTTGAAATGGAGTGCTCTCGCGAAATTTCTGAACGATTAGATCGTGATGCAAAAGGTTTCTTTGTACCGCTAGACATTATGGTTAGCGCTTCTCGCCAAATGCAAATGCAACAATTGAACATGATGCATGCACGTGCTCTTAACTCAGGCAATGCTGCTGATTTAATTGCAACGGAACACATGGAAGGCATGTTCATCGAGGCTCTTCGCCCTAATTCAGTGGTGATGGGTTTAGGTGCAACTGTCATTGACGGCCTTATGGGCAATCTTGAAATTCCACGAGAACTATTAACGCCAACATTTCATTGGTTAGATGATGATGATGATGTGCCAGATAGCGAAGGTAGCTTTGGCACAATCAAGATGTCACCAAAGACACTGGCTGGTGCTGTTCCTATGTCTCGACGCTTGCTTAAACAATCTAGCTTAAGTGTTGAAAGCTTAGTACAAAACTCATTGCTTCGCGGTGCTGCTTTAGCGCTGGATATCGGTGCGTTGAAAGGTACAGGAACAAATAATCAACCTCACGGTATCTTTAATTTAACCGGCATCAACACACAAGCTATCGCGACAGCAGGTAAGCCAACATGGTCTGAACTTGTTGGTTTTGAAACGGCGGTAGCGGCAGATGATGCGCTACAAGGCAAACTCGCTTACGTCACGACAGCAGGTGTTCGAGGCAACTTGAAGACCACGCCAAAAGATGCAGGTAGCGGTATGTTCTTAATGGGGGACAACAACGAGGCTAACGGTCATCCGCTTTCTGTTACCAGCCAATTAGCTGCAAACGAAATGGCGTTTGGTAACTGGCAAGACTTAATGATTGGTATGTGGGGCGTACTTGACGTTAACCCAGACACTGCGGCGAAAGCTAGTTCGGGTGGTTTAGTGTTACGCGTGTTCCAGGATGCCGATGTTGCTATCGGACATTCTGAGTCATTCTGCATTAACTCATAACTAATACGGCACGCCTAAAGCATAGGCGTGCCAAGGGAGAAAAATTATGTCAGATAAAATTCGCGCTTTGATTATCGTTATTGGCACTACCGTAATGGGTAATCCAGTGAAAAAAGGAAAAGTACTATTGGTGCCGGAAGACATCAGTACTGACAACGCCAAGACTTTGTTGAATATGTCTCGTCCTCGTGCGAAAGCGGCTAGTGATGAGCAAACAAAACAACGTTTAACTGAATATAAAAAAGCTCAAGCTGAACGTGCAGAAAAAGAAAAAGCCGCTCAGAAGGAAGCCGAAAAAGAAAACAAAGGCAAGAAATAATTTTCTTGTAAGCAGTTAGTTATTAAAAAATGACTGACATTGTAATTTATAAAATGAGGAACAAGCCATGAAAATGAAAAATTTAGTTGTGTTATCTGTTCTTGCTGCACTTCGTGTAACTGCTAGTGCTAATGGTGCAGGTAAAGATATTAGTGACTTTGAAGGTGATGTTAAATTCACTCTGGATAGTTCGGCGGGTAATGCGGCTGATGCCACCCTGGATGCGAAACTACAACACAGTGATGATGATGTTACCTATATCGATGTGCCTAATGGTTCTTTCACACAAGTGACTAATGCAGGCCCTGCATTTGAAAGTATTACTGTTAGTGCTGATGGTTTGAAAAAGTTTGTACGCGGTGTTGATGCAGTGGCTGGAACAGGACCAACATTTGAACGTGCAATCAGCATGGTTGGCGAAAAGAAATATAGTTAAAGATAATAAACGATGGGCTCATTTGAAAAAGACTTTGCAGCATATGATACCGCCATCCTGAGTGCAGTAGGTGATGATGCTTTGTTGGATGGCAATCTTGTACGCGGCAAGTTTGATGCGCCCTGGTTGCAACCGGAGATTGGTACTTTGCGTACTGGTCTTCGTGAACCAACCTTTACAGCACAAGACGCTGTCTTGGCTACTGCCGTAAAGGGCAGCGTTTTAGATTTTAACGATAAAAATTATGATGTCGTTAAAGCACCAAAACCAGATGGTTCAGGTATGACCACTTTAGTATTGAGGCCAAAATGAGCGACACCGAAATTGAACAACTTAAAAAAGATTTTAGTAACCAGTTTTCTGGTGTGCGTTCAGACATTAAAGAACTCACTAAGGCTTTGCATGACTTGATTCGTCTGGATGGTGATATTAAACGACAAAGTGATGCCGTGGGACGTATTGGTCGCGAGGTAGAAGATCATGAAAAACGTATTAGGGTGTTAGAGGTTGCTGCACCTGGTACAAAAAAATCTGTTGGCTTTATGGATAAGTTATTTGAGCGCAGTGTGTTCTTAATTGTTGGTGCTGTCCTTATGAAATTCATAGGCATTTAAAATGATTGATATCACTTTAGATTTTGATAAGCAAGATTACGCAAATATGGTTGGTGCGCTTGGTATAGCTGATGAACGCATTCATGCGGCCGCTTATCGCACAGTGTATAAAACTGCAAAGTGGGTCAATACTCAATTTAGCCGCGCATTAAGTAAAGAAACAAAAGTTGCTGCTAAATTTTTTAAGAAACGTTTGCGTATTTATCGTGATGATCCTCGTGCCTTAAAAGCAAAAGTTTGGATGGGGTTATTTAAAATTCGTGCCAGCATGTTAGGAAATCCACAACAAACACGCGCGGGTGTAACAGTGGGTAGACACCGCTTCCCAGGAAGTTTTGTCGCAACAATGCCATCTGGTCATAAAGGTGTTTTTAAACGTCGGGGAAAAGCCAGACTGAAGATTGATGAGCAACAATTGGATATAAGCGAGCAAGCAAGCAAAGTTTATCGTGAAATGGATCTTAAGATTGAAGATCGTTTTTTAGTGTTAATGGAACAGGAAGTTAACTATGAAATTAATAAGGTAATGAAAAGTGTTAACTGATTTACATAATGCAATTACTGCACGTTTATTGCTGGATGTTACTGGCTTGCAATCTTGTGCCGCGTATCCTGATCTTGATCACGATTCTAAAATTATCTTACCAGGTGTTTTATTAGAAACAGCCCCGTCTATTGAACCTGCAAAAGATGAAGGTACAGAACAGCTTTGTTTAACTGTGAAGATGCGCGCTTATTGTATTTATGATCCGATTTTAGATAACGCAGACTTAGAAGTACGTAATCTTGCAATAACCGTGGCACATGCTGTTTATAAAGCCAGCCGTTTTGGTCAACCGGTCGGCGCTGCAAAAATTAATTTTGTAGGTGAAGATAATTTTAAAGAAGAATTAGAAGGTTACAAAGTGTGGTCGGTTGAATGGGATCACGACATTAGAGTGGGTACGTCAGTTTGGGATGGTGATGGTGTTTTACCGACTGAACTTTATGTTTCATTTAATAACGAACCACATAATCAGGTTAATGCATAAGATGAACGCTAACGAACAACAATTGGATATTGTTGAGTTACAACGCCGACTTTTCAATTTAATTAAGTTCGGCACGGTACATTCAGCAGATTATCCAAAGTCATTAATCCGTGTTGAAGTTGGTGGGAACGCTACAGGTTGGTTGCCGTGGTTGACACGCCGTGCTGGAGCAAGCACTGAATGGTGGGCACCGGAGGTGGGTGAGCAAGTTGTGGTGTTATCGCCTTGTGGTGACCCAGCGCAAGCAGTGGTATTACCATCACTCTATTCAAACGCACATCCTGCGCCTTCGGCAGATCCAAAAATACGCCGTACAAATTATAGCGATGGTTCTTTTGTTGAATACAACGAAACGACTCATAAGATGACGATAACAGTCAATGGTGGTGATGTTGCATTAAATACAACTGGAAATCTTGATGCTGTTGTTGGCGGAAAAGCTGATGTAACTGCGGGTGGTGCTGCCAGCGTTATTGCAGACACCATTAGTTTAGATGGCGGTGGAGCAGTTAAAGGTCTTGTTCAAGGAGATTGTCGATGTGCAATAACGGGACAGCCACATCCACAAATTTCTGCAACAGTTAAAGCGAGCAAGTAAATGGCGTTAGATTCAAATTCAATGATGCTAAAGGTTAAAGCAGCAATGGATGCCGTACCTGCTGTACAGGTTGATGGTGGCGGTGATCCTTCAGCTTATCGTGATGCAATGCTAACAGCGTTATGTGCAGGAATAATTGAAGAAATTCAAACTAATGCAGACGTCCCCGTTACCGGTGGTAGTTCTGCTGGAACTTATAAGGTGCAATAAAGCACGGGAGACTGATATGCAAAAAGAAGAATATGACGTTCTTGTGGATACAAATATTAACGATGAAGTGTGTCGCAAAGGCAGGAAGGTGAATTTAACTGAGCGGCAAGCGAAATATCACGTGCTTGCTAAAAAAATAGTTTTGTCTAAAAAAACTACTGGTAAGCCTGATGAAACTAAACCGACTACAACAAAAAATAAATCTGACAAAGGAGCGAAATAATCATGCCCGAACAATTCTTACATGGAATCGAAGTCGTTGAGATCGACGAAGGCGCACGGCCAATTCAAACTGTTCGCTCTAGCGTTATTGGTTTAGTCGGTGCAGCACCTAAAGGCCCTGTTAATGTTCCAACATTAATCGTTGGAAGTCGTACAGAAGCGGTTAAACAATTTGGTTTAGATATTGGCACCATCCCTGATGCGCTTGATGCAATTTTTGATATGGCTGGTGCAGTGGTTGTGGTGATTAATGTGTTAGACCCTGCTACTCATAAGGCAGCGGTTGCTTCAACAGCTTATACGCTTGATGCAACCAAAAATACATTGGAAGTTGCACACGATTATATTTTAAATGAAGTTGTTAAGTCGGAAGATAATGTTACAACATATGTAATAGATACCGATTACACCTTTGATAGTGATACAGGTGTATTTACGCGCGTCAGCACAGGTAGTATTGCAGCGGGTGCTACGCTTAATATTGCATATGATCGCCCTGATGCATCATTAGTCACGAGCGCAGATGTACTTGGTGGCGTTGATGGAGGGACTGGTGCTTACACAGGTGTTCATGCATTACTGGCTGCTGAGTCGGTTGTGCATGTTGCGCCTAAACTTTTATGTGCTCCTGGTTATACATCTGATCGCCCTGGCGGTTTAGTTAACCCTGTTGTGGCTGAAATGTTAGGTATTGCTGATCAATTACGTTCAGCAATAATTGCTGACGGGCCAAATACAAATGATGCTGATGCGATTACTTATCGTAATGATTATGGCAGTCGTCGTGTTTATGTTGTTGACCCCGCGACTAAGGTTTGGGACACCGACAGCAATAGTGCTGTGAGTCAACCGGCTTCTGCACGTGTTTGTGGTTTGATTGCTAAGTCAGATAATGAACGTGGTTTCTGGTGGTCTCCCTCTAACCGAGAAATGTATGGCATTGTTGGAACTGATCGCGCTGTCGATTTTACACTTGGTGATCCTAATTCTCGCGCTAACTACCTTAATGAAAATGAAGTAGCGACAATTATTCGTAAAGAAGGTTATCGCATATGGGGTAATCGTACTTGTAGTTCTGATCCGAAGTGGGCGTTCCTTTCTGTCGTGCGTACCGCTGACATGATTAATGAATCATTACTCAAAGCACACATGTGGGCAGTTGACCGAAACATCACAAAAACATATTTAGAAGATGTAACGGAAGGTGTTAATGCATATCTTCGTCATTTAAAGAACATCGGCGCAATTCTTGGTGGTGAATGTTGGGTAGACCCTGAACTAAATACGCCAACAGAAATTGCAGCAGGTAAAGTTTATTTTGATTTTGATTTTACACCGCCATCACCAGCAGAAAAAATCACATTCCGTTCTCACATGGTGAACGATTACATTGAATCAATCTTTTAATACTTAGCTTATTAAAAAGAAGCAAGGAGAAAAAAATGGTTACTGATATTTTAAAAAACATGAACTTGTTTGTGGATGGACGGGGCAAAGCAGGAAAGGTTGAAGAATTAAACCCACCAAAAATCACTCTAAAAACTGAAGAGCATCGGGGTGGTGGCATGGATATTCCGATTGAAATTGAAACAGGAATGGAAAAATTAGAGTTTGGTTTTTCCTTGCTGTCTTTTGATAAAGAAGTTCTTAAACTTTTCGGGCTTTCCGCAGGAAACAGTACAGAACTAACTATCCGTGGCGCACTTGAATCGGAAGACGGTACGACGACACCTGTAAAATTTAATCTCAAAGGAAAACTAAAAGAGCTTGATTATGGCAATTGGAAGCCAGGTGATAAGGCACCTCTTAAATGCATGGTGGCTTTAAAATATTACAAACTAACACATGGTTCAGATGTTATTCACGAAATTGATGTTGAGGGTATGACACGTATTATTGATGGTAATGATCAACTCGCCGAGCAACGAACAGCGCTTGGTTTGTAATTATTAAATTAAATTTTAAAAAAAGGTAATAAACAATGAGTGAAATAAAATTAGATTATCCCGCTGTAGTTGATGGCGAAAAAATTGAACGCCTTAATATGCGTCGCCCCAAAGTGCTTGATCAAAAAGCTGCTAATAAGTCAGGCACCAATGATGAAGGACGGGAAATTACTTTGTTCGCGAATCTTTGTGACGTTGATACCAAGGTTATTGATGAATTAGATTTGCTTGATTATCAAAAACTACAGGAAACGTATACCGGTTTTTTGTCCCCTGGCACAAAGTAAGGGCAGCTTGCGGGTTGGTGATGCACGTCTTTCATCAACCCTTGCCAGTGCTTGAAGAAATGGACGTGGATGATTTGCTGGGTTGGGCTGAAGAAGCGGAAGGATTGTTAAAAGTGATTAATGGTGCTTAATATTTATTAGCAGAACGATAATCAACAAGCAGTGAAGTTATCACTGCGACAAAACCAGCAAGTAAGGCGTGACCAAATGAGATATCTAGGCCATCAGAATAAGGAACGGACATGAACAACGGTTCAATTAAAAAAACAGCGGTAAAGAGTAAATAAGCCATGCCTGAAAAGTCCCTTGCTCTTGGTTTAGTGATTGGTGCCAGCGTTGGTGCTGGTGTTGGTAGTGCATTTCGTACAGTTCAACAGCAGTCGCAACAACTCGGGCAATCTCTTAAAAAGGCGCGATTAGGAAAGGCGCTCTCTGGTGATGTACTTAAGTATAAACGCCGCCTTGAAAAACTCAAGGCTCAGCAGGCAAAAACTGGTGAAAGTAGCGAGCAACTTAATAAAAAAATAGCGGATACAGAGCGAAAATTTAAGAAGGCAACACTTAGTGCCGGTAAACATGGCATTGAGATTGGTGACGCAGCACGAAAATACCAAATATTTAGCCGTTCGGTAAGTCATTCTGAAAAACAAATGGCTAGGCTTGAGCGTCGGCAACGTAATCAACAAGTTCGTAGCAGTCTCAAGGGTTCGGCACTTGGGTTGATAGGTGGTGCTTATGCGATAGGACGTCAGTTTAGTGGGGCATTAGGTTTTGAAGAGGCAAGCACTCGGCTAGACACTGTTATTATTTCTAATAATGTTGGTAAAGCCCTGGTTAAGGCTCGTAAACATTCTGTTGCTTTTGCACGAAAAGGTCTCACAAATGAGACAGACATGTTGGGTATTCAGTACGCACTTTCGTCAGCTGGATTTGAGGCTGAAGCGGCAAGAGTTGGTTCGAGCATTGTAGCCAAAGTTGCAACGGTCACCAAGGGGGCACCGGAGCAAGTAGGTGAAGTGGTAGCCACGGTATTTAATAATTTAGGAAATAGTTTAGAAGGCAACACACAACAAAAGATAGAGCGCATTGGTGACTTGCTTGCTAAAACACAATTTAAGTTTCAGATTCGTGATTTTGGTCAACTAGGTGAATCACTTAAATACGCCACTCCAACCATTGCACAGTACAGCATGGAGCTTGCACAAGGCGTCACTATTATGGGGGCAATGAATAGTGCGGGACTACAAGGTTCTCAGGCGGGAACGGCTTTTGCTGCCACTATGCGAAATATGTCTAAGGCATCACAAGAGTTTGGCTTTGAAATGGTGCGCAATGAAAAAGGTCAACTTGATTTTATTGCAACTATGGAAAATTTGTCAGAATCGATTGGTGGTTTTGATGGTATGGATCAAGAAACGATTGATGACCTACAAAAAGTCTTTGGTGAAGAAGGTATTCGTGGGGTAACGCTTCTTGGGAAGCAAATGGGAAAATTGCGAGCAGCACAAGACGATGTTGCCAATAGTTCTAAAGGAGTAGTGAATAAATCTTACGAAAAATTTGTTGAAAGTGCGCCTGGTCAATTAAAAATATTTGGTAATAATGTTCGTCTTGTTGGTATGACTTTAGCGGGGAGTTTGTTACCTGCATTAAATCAGGCATTAAATCCTTTGATTGGTATAACTCAAACCGTGGGTAAAGCTATACAGCAAAATCCAGAGTTAGCGAAGACAATCATGGCAGTAGTTGCAGGTGTATTTGCTCTTAAAGCTGCGACTGTTGTAGGTAAGTTTGGCTTTACTTTATTTACTGATGCGGGAATGTTGCTAGGCAAAGTTTTTGGAATGTTGAAAGGGACGCTTGGTTTAGTTGCTACTGCTTTTCGCGTTATAGGTGTTGCTATGATGGCTAATCCTGTCGGTCTTATTATTGGTGGCATTGCTTTAGCTGCGGGACTTGTTGTGGCTAACTGGGATACGGTAAAAAGTTTTTTCCTTACTATCTGGGATGATGTTAAACCCTACTGGCAATCCTTTGCTACCTGGATCGGCGATGTTTGGAAAAAAATCAGTGCACCTTTTAATGCTGTTGTTGATTTTGGTCGTTCTATTGGTAGCACTGTGGCTGATTGGGTTAATGATGCTGGTGGAAGTTCTGGCAGTAGTAATAGAAAACTATCACGTGTGCGTAACGCAACAACAGCGGCTGCCTTGTCTTCAATTATTGCTACATCACCTGTGGCTGCAAATAATAAAAGTGCAACCTCAGTAAAGATATCAGCACCTATCACAGTACAAGCTGCTCCTGGTATGAATGAAGAACGTTTAGCCGAATTAACTGCTGAAAAGCTTAATGCGGCAGCTCGTCGAGGCTCCAAAAATAATTTTGGTTATGATCATGATGAGGTGGATTAATGTCTATTATTACTTCGCTTACTGATTTATCTCGTCTTCGCGAGGGCATTGATGCTGTTTCTACGCAGCTAAAACATTCAGGCCCCGTAATGATGATGTTGGGCCCGTTTATGTTTGCTACAGATACGGCTGCTTTTGAATCGTTTACTCATGCTGCTGAATATCGCTGGGCTAGTCAAGCACGGGTTGGCCGCCGTCCTTCTTTGCAACACACAGGGATTGGGCCTGAGACAATTGATCTGAAAGGTACTATTTATCCTGAGTATGCTGGTGGAATTAGTCAAGTACAAGCGATGCGTGAATTAGCGGGTTTGGGCAAACCAATGATTCTGGTGGATGGAAGAGGGATCGTTTATGACGAATGGGCTATTTTGCGCGTAGAAGAAGTACGAACAATTCTTAACTCTGATAGTACGCCACGAAAAATAATTTTCAATATGAACTTGTCTCGTTATGGAAAAGATCAACCTGAAGGGTTGGCGAGTTTGGTTAGATAATCATGGCTGTTCAATACCGCTGTAAAGAGGGTGATATGTTGGATGAAATTTGCCATCACTATTATGGTCAAAGTTCTGGAATAATCGAACAAGTGTTGGTTGCTAATCCTGGTGTAGCTGCTTTAGGTGTTGAATTACCGGTGGGTACTTTGGTGACGCTACCAGATGTGTCAGGCAATGAAACAGATACAGAGCAGGTAAATTTGTGGTCTTAGTGTTAGCTATAAAGGGTTATTAATGTGACGCCAGATTTTATGATTAAAGTGGTTGGTGGTAAAAATATTACAAAGCGTATTCGTGATCGTTTTATATCACTTAGCATAAATGATTCAGTTGACACAGAATCAGATTCAATGTCGTTGGTGCTTGATGATCGCGATGGTTTGCTTGAGACACCAATAACGGGAACAAAGTTTGAAGTTTGGATGGGCTATAAAAATAAAAAATTATCGTACAGAGGAAAGTTTGTTTACGATTTTGTCGATTTCGGTTTGGTCCCGCGCACTATGACAATTAAAGCTCATGCGACAAATTTTAAAGATGAAATTAAAGCTCCCCGTTCTCGTTCATGGGATGAGGTTACGCTTGGCGATATTGTTAACACAATTGCGGCTGATCATAATTATGAAGCTTTTATTCATCCTGATTTAGAGAGTGAGAGCATTGTTCATATTGACCAAACATCTGAAAGTGATTTGCATTTGTTGACACGTCTGAAGAAAGACTATGGCGCTACATTTAAAATTGCAGGTGGCTACCTTTTGTTTATGCCACGAGCGGGTAAAGTTTCGGCTAAAACTCAGGCAGCATTACCTGTTATTACGTTGAGACCAGGTGATATTAGTACGGGCGGTGTTACTCGGAATGACCGTTCAAAATACGGTGCTGTAATGGTTAAGTATTACGATTTTAAAGAGGCGAAAACGCTTAATGTTTTAGCAGGTGAGGGAACACCTGTTTATGAAGTTAAAGGAACTAAGGCAACAAAAGCTGAAGCAGAAGCAGCGGCCAAAGCTAAATATAAAAGATTACAACGTACTTCTGGTGATCTTAATTTTACGTTACCTGGTCGCGGTGATTTGGTTGCTGAATCTTCAGTATTAATGAAGGAGTGGCGTGATGGTGTTGATGGTGAATGGTCAACTTTAGATGTTAGCCATGTTATTGATGATAAAGGTTATCGTTGTACAGTAGATGCGGAATCAGTTTGATGGCAATGAATAATACAACAGGAAAGCATATAGAAGGGGTTGCGTGGTTAAAGCAACGTTTGACCGATGTGATGACTACGCCGCTCGGTACGCGTGTTATGCGTCGAGGTTATGGCTCTGAGTTATTTGACTTAATCGACCAACCTATGACTGCGCGCTGGTTAGTTCAGGTTTATGCAGCTACGGCTAAAGCCGTGGCTAATCCAATTAATGGTCTGCCCGATTTTAAATTAATGAGAGTTAATGCAACACGTAATGTTGATGGGCAAGCAGATATTGATATGTGGGGAGTGTATGTGCCAACAGGTGAGTTATTAAAAATTGAGGGGATAAGAATATGATTGACCTATCCAAACTACCTGCGCCAAGTGTTATTGATGAGCTTAGTTTCGAGACTATTCGTAATGAAATACTTGATAATTTAACTACGTATGATCCTGAACTGGTTAATTTACCTCCTTCTGATTCGTCTTATAAATTATTAGAAGTTGTTGCCTATCGTGAATTACTGCTTCGTCAACGTGATAATGACCGCGCTAAGTCAATGCTTTTGGCTCATGCAAAAAATGCAGATCTTGATCATATTGGGGTAACGTATTTTTTGGTGGAACGTTTAGTGATTGATGCTGGAAATGAAAATGCAATTCCACCTGTTGCTCCTACTTATGAAAGTGATGATGCTTATAGATATAGATTATTAATTTCACCAGATGGTTACAGCACAGCGGGACCGGATAGTGCTTATGAGTATCATGCATTGAGCGCTGATGGTTCGGTAAAAGATATTGATGTTGCAAGCCCTGCTCCAGTTTCGGTAGTCATTACGGTGCTGTCTCATGTGGGTGATGGTGTACCAGATGCTGCTTTGATAAGCATTGTTGATGTAGCTTTAAATGATGATAAAAGACCTTTTACCGATCAAGTCACCGTACAAGCGGCTACTGTTACCAGTTTTACCATTAATGCAACGCTTGTTATTTATCCTGGACTTGATCAGGAAACAATACGTTTAGCAGCGTTCGACAGCTTGACTGCATGGGTGGTCAAATATCATAAGCTTGGTTTCGATATTACAGTGGTTGGCGTTACTAGCGCATTGAAAGTGGAAGGAGTTAAAGATGTAACACTTAATAACACTGTTAGTACAGATCTTACTGCAAATCTAGTTCGTAATAATAATGAAGCGGGATTTTGTTCTGGTATTACTGTTGATGTGGGAAGTATAGATGAGTAACGATTTATTACCGCCTAATGCTACTGAGTTAGAACGCAATCTATCAAAGACAGCGGCGCGAATTAGTAATGTTCCTGCGTTGCCTCATCTTTGGAATGCAGATGCTTGCCCTGTTGAACTTCTTCCCTGGTTAGCCTGGGCTGAACAAGTTCCCGAATGGTCAAGTAAATGGTCTGAACCTGTGCAACGTTCCTCTATTAAAGCGATGCGCGCTATTCGTCGTAAACGAGGAACAGCCGGAGCAGTTAAAGATGCGCTTAACTCACTTAATCTCGGAGTAAATATATCTGAGTGGTTTGAGTATGCAGGAACACCCGGAACATTTAGTTTGAAGGTTGATTTATTTGATCGCGGCTTAACTCTGGAAGAGCAAGAAAGTATAGAAAGAGTTATTGCTCAAACTAAAAATACAAGATCACATTTAGACTCGTTTAATATTTCTATTACTCAAAATAATAATATTTTCTATGGTTCAACGGTGTGTAGTGGTGATGAAACAACGCTTTATCCTTTAATTATTACTGAATTAGAACAATTAATGCAGAGTTTATATGCAACATGTATTTATGATGCTGAAACAACAACAATTTATCCGCTAACAAACTAGGGGGAGATATGCCACAAAATTATTACATGGTGCTAACAGCGGTTGGTGCGGCAAAAAAAACAAATAAAGAGGCGCTTGGCCAATCGTTAGATTTAACAGAGCTAGCAGTAGGTGACGGCAGCGGAGCTTATGTTGCTCCTGATCAAAACTGGACAGCATTAAATAATGAAGTTGATCGTGTTGCGATTAACCAAATTTATCAAGATCCTGATAACGCAACTTACTTAGTTGTTGAAGCCGTTATACCACAAAATATTCCTGTTGGTTATTACATTCGTGAAGTGGGTATTTTTGATGTTGATGGCGACATGATTATGGTTGGCGCATACCCACAAACATATAAACCAACTTTAGCAGAAGGTGCTGCCCGTGATTTATATATTCGTGCAATTAGTGAAATCGGTAATACCAGCTCAGTTGAACTAAAAATTGATCCCTCAATTGTGTTATCAACAAGACAATATGTTGACAAAAATTTTACCGACTTAAAGCTATCCGTTGAACAGTCTCGTCGAGATCTAACCTTGCTTATACATCCAGACAAATCAAAAGGTCTGCAAGAATTACAGGAACAAGGTGTTTACCCGTCATCATTCAATCAACAATGGGGCGGCATGGGATATGGGGGCATGCCTGATGGCACTATGGGTGAAGTTGCGACTCAAAACATTAAAAGCGACGGGTCAGCTGGATATGTTGGTAACGCTCTGTCAAACACTTACCAGGCAAATGGATTTAAGGTAGGACAAACCACTAATATTAAATCAATCTGGATAAACATATATAAAGCAGGTAACCCTACGAATAATCTTGAGCTATACATCTATAATGATTCTGCTGGTAATCCTGATGTTGCAATTGCAAATGGTGCCGCGATAGCACAAGCAGGTCATATTCATTCTGAAAATACTGACGGCGAATGGGTTAAATTTACTTTTGCAGCAGCGCCCAACTGTATTGGAGGCACACAGTACCATATTGTCTTAAAGTCCTCAGGGGTGTTAGATGCTGCTAACCACTGGAGGTGGGCAAAAGGTTCATCTGATTATCCTTATGGCAACAGAATATCTGGAGATGCTACACCGGTTTGGACTCAAGAGGCTGGGTGCCAATTATTCATCATCGAGCCAATGACAAAAATATTAAACTCAGGGTTAACCGGCTTTGATGGTGCGCTGAATCATTATGAGGGCGCTACTTTAAATCAATCTGGCGGATTCTATAAAGAAAACTCCTTTATGAACCATAAAAGAGGCATGATTCATCTTGCGGGTACAGGGTGGAACAAAGACAAAACTTTTTATGATTCGGGGCTAGGCACAGATAAAAACCGCATTGTTATTCGTTGTAGCGCAATAACAGGTTATGCACAAGTTGACTTGTACGAAAAAAACGAATCAAAACATACCGTAATGAGCACAACAGATATTTCAACGGGGAATCATATTGTCTCTGTTGGTTATCGAGCGGAAGGCGATGGTGCTGACTTCTTAAAAATCTATATCAATGGTGTGAGCGAAGGAGTCCCTGTCACTGCGGAAACTATTACTTTAGATAAAGCATTTGAAGAAGGTCATACTATTATTGGTGGCGGTTTTCCTATTGCGCCTGCGTGGACAGGTAACGAAGATATGTCTGGCTTACCTTCGTCTAATGGTTGGACGTTTACAGGAACAGCAACAGAAGCCAACGTATTTATTGTTAATGACGGTATTCTTTATCAGAACGGTGCAGGATATGCCACAACCGAGACAGGTTACTATGTTAAAAATACAACTTTAAACAATGCTACAGGGTGGATTGTTGATTCTAAGATTAAGTTGAAAAATTCTACGAATAATCCAGGAAGTGCAGCAGCTCAAATTGCTATAAAAGATGGTACGAAATATATACGTATGTTCATTTCTGAATATTTCTGTGATATGTACGGTGTAACAAGTGATGGATTTTTTCAACATGACTTTACAAAAGAAACGTTTATTAGATTTGTCGGTAAAGGCTCAAATTATTATGTCTATATAAATGGAAAATTAGCATTTGATGGTACTGGATTGTTGGTAGATACAACGGCAACTAATCAAATATTTTTCGGAGACGAAAACACAACAACTACAGAGAACGCATCAGCTGAATGGCATTACCTTAAATACTACGAAGGCGCACACTTTCCCGAATACTCAAACATGCAATTATCTGAAATGACTTATTGGACGGATGATAAGTCTTCTTTGTTACCGAAGATATATAATTCAGGCTTAATTCAATCAGTTAAGACCTTAGCAGGGATAAATAAGAATTATATTAATCCCGTTAAGCGGCTTATCAAAGCTAACGGAATTACAAAAAACATTTCAACCACAGTACCTACCGCATCTTCTATAGCTGAAATGAGCGCGTTTTGCTTCGGTAGCTCTATTAAGTTGAACTTTTCTGTTTTTTGGGCAAGTAACACTCTGGGTGCTGGAGTTATATTTCCCTTTAATATTGATGGTGTTCTATATCAGAGCGGACAAGCTGATTGTGAAACAGTGAACTACCAAAAGAAAACCACCTCCTTTTTAAGCGTACAAGTTCCCTTTGGGCTTCACTCTAATCAAGTAATGTTTTTAACAGGTGGCGGGACGTTATCCTTACAAACAAATAAACGAAACTTTACAGTGGAGTCTGCATAATGACTTATGAATTAACAGAAAACCAAAGCTATGATTTGAATTTCCTTAAGCAATATAAAGTTTTAACATCTGGCAACAAGGTAACTTTTTATCAAGACTTAAGCCCTGAAGATATAATAGCTGTTGAAGCACATTTCAATGAAATGACGCAGGTAGATAGGGATGCCTTTAATAAAGAAGAAAAACGTAAAGCAGACATTACATCAAAAGCTGATGCTTATATATTAAGCGCCTACTGTGAAACCAAACAACGTAAGCTGATAAGCCTTGCAACCGCTTTAATTGATAAAAGTGCTGTGCAAGGTATAAATTTGGATGTAAATGAACAGGCTTTATTACAACAAACCAGAGATATAGATGCTTGGATTTCTTCAGTGCGTGACGCAGAAAACGCAGCGCAAGCAGATGGCATTACAATTGCAGATGACGTAATTTTTCCAGCTAAATTAGCATAGGTAAATAGGACGGCTGTTTAAACAGCCTCCTTTTTAGCTTTGTATCTTTGGCAAAAGTAGCTGTTCCATTTTAGAAACTGGAACGCTTCTACGCTGCTGTTCTGCATCAATGTTATATAGCCATATAAGCATTAATAACGTAATAAAAATATTTATTGTTATTATTATATTAGGTGATTCATTGTTTTTACTTGGTTTATTATTTTTGTATTTTTCTACTAGCTCACTAATAACATCTTCCATAATTATTTCCCTGTTTTATAGTTTTTAAACTCAATCTTTAATTATTGCAATTCCAATAGTTGCAGAGGAAATCTATAATATTGCATAAGATTTTAAAAACAACTGAAATAGTATGATATTAAAAAGTATTTCAAAACCTTGTGTTTGAAATAAAAAGGTGATGTTTTAAAATGAAAAGATGGGGTTTTGAAATGATATTTCAGCAGATTTAGTCGGTTTATGAGTTTTATGTTATATAAAAAGTCAATATCTCACTCCTTTACTTTAATTTCTTTTGGTAACCCATCAATGTGGCGACCAATTCCTATAAAAAATTCTCCATCATTTTTAGTTTTTACGAGTTCTAGTGTGCAATTCACAAAATATGAATAGCCATCATCACGCATGTGCTCTGAGTGTAAGTTGGTTGTGTCGCCGTGTTCTTCTAATTTATCATCGACCATTTCTTTAAAGCTGTCAGCTATACTAGGGAACACCTTGTATGGATTTGCTTTTTTAATTGAGCTTTTTGAGTGGCCCAAGTGCTTTAATGCAGTTTCAGAGGCCATAACAAAACCGTTACCTTTTTTTATTACATAAACCTCGTTATCAATTATTCTTAAGATACATTCAAGTATCGCGCTACTTGAACGATATTGTGAAATTAATTCAATACTATCTTTTGTAATAACGCTTTCCGCGTATTTATATGCTGCTCTTTTTCCAAATCTTAACTCTATCGGGTTGATGCCTGTAATTTCAGAGATCAGAAATAGCTCGTCGTCTGATACGCTTGATGTTCCGCTTGTCCACCTGGTTATCTTTGCATTATCAATTCCTTTGTCCTTCAGTTTGTTTCTTAAATTAGCGTCCTTACCGAGCAATACATTAAGACAGTCACCAAATAGATTGGATTCTGGTTTTTCTTCGATCAAGGGAATTTGATCGTCTTTTTTTGCCACGACTTAAAATTTTACCTGAAGTTTTCTGGTTGGTTAAAATGTGTGCGAATTATATAGAAGTAATAGACACAATAAAACTGCAAATATATTGTCATAATGTAGGGTAAACCCTAAAATAAAGGGGGGGTAAAGTAAGAAAGGGAGCGGTAAAACCACCCCCAATTTTGAGAGGCCGAATTTGCCAGACCGCGTTACACCTGCAATAATGCATGTGTACTTTTTAGTGCGGTAGCCAAGGGTAAAGCCTCGGTAACCTTAGCAAGGGTCTATACAGGCCAATAAGGAAGGCGGTTCTTGGTGGGAGCGCCTTTTTTATTGCTTGGGCAAGGGCTGCTGTATCAGCCTACCTACCTTCTCATTTCAACTTCCTTCTATGCTGCAAGTGATCACGCGACCACTCATGTAATGCTTCAAGTTTGGTTCATTTTTGTATTTGGCACAAGGCCAAATAGCGAAAAAATACAGATAAAATCAATTTAAATGCATTTTAAGGCGTTTTGAGCCGATTTAGTATATACGTGTAGGGTAAAGTATATACGATTCATCATTTTAAAAAGGCTGCTATTGCCCCGTATGTTTTTTAGGGTAGGTGTAAAAGCTGATTTTAAGCGGCCTTACTTATTAATAAATTGCGGATGAATGTAATAGCAGGGTTATCGATGCTTACCCTTGGGGAAGCCATAACAGCTCTGTAAAAATATGTCCCATAGAATAATTCGTATCTAATAAAATCAACAGCTTACAACGTTTATTTTCTGGTTTTGTGGGACAAAATTTTTAATAAAAAAGCTGTTAAATCAACAAGTAACAACAGGAAAAATAATGGGCTACGAACCGAGCGGTCGCACGTTCGAATCGTGCCAGGCGCACCATATAGTAATTAAATCAAGCAGTTAGCACGTATGTGTTAGCTGCTTTTTTTATGCTTTTTTCAAGTGCAGCGATAAAAAGTGT
>Ga0316209_1000957_pt1 | contig 37007 bp, 29 predicted proteins | sample 6monopyrite_MG_FD_204945 | JGI IMG/M metagenome (GOLD analysis project Ga0316209, IMG submission 204945) | Microbial mat bacterial communities from mineral coupon in-situ incubated in ocean water Damariscotta River, Maine, United States -... | ecosystem: Environmental > Aquatic > Marine >...
CAAGACGGACTAAATCTTGATGCAGTTGTTCAAGCTCCGCGCGGACATCGTCCACCGCCAGGGCTTCTAACTCTTTGGCCAAGGCTTGCACCCGATCTGGCAAAAACGCCAGGGAGCTCAACTCTTTCAAGCGTTCTTCCATGCCAGCCATGCGGCCATGCACACGCCAAATCAAGGCACTTGCGGCTCCAAGCAGCAAAAAGACGAGGACGAGCAGGATGAGTTCCATGGTGCGATGCGCAAAGTTGCGGGCCTAAGGATACCGTTCTCGGCATCCATGCTCCAGGGCCGCCCTCCGAACGTCTAAGATTAGGCACCCATGAGAGCACGTCTCCTGTTTAGCGCTGCATTCGCCCTACTTTGCCTCCCCCTCTTTCTGCTTCAGGCCGATGCCGTGCAGCTGGAGGCGCAGGCGGTGCAGGCGCTCCTTTCCGGACTAGAGTTGCCGCAAGATGGCGACCTGGTGGTTCATTGGACTGCCCCCGATGCGGAACGGATCGAAGAGCAGATCTCAGCGCTACGCGCATCCACCCGACTCGCTCAGAGCGTGGTAATCAGCCACGATGGTGAAGCGGACTCGTTCTTAATCCCCCGTGACGGCGCGCAAGCCCCCAACGTACACCTTTATGTGGAAAGCACGCAGGGCATTATGCGCCTCATGCTCGATGAAGAAGAAGTGGCCAGCTCTCACATGGGATCAAAGCTAGCGCTGATTCCTCCGCTACTTGCCATCTTGCTTGCTTTTTTGACTCGACGCACCATTTTGTCCCTGGGGCTTGGCGTTCTCATTGGTGGCGTAATCGCTGTGCAAGGCGTCGGAGGAGTGGGCGCATTCTTCGAGCTGATCTTCGGCCAAATTTTATGGCACGACATCCTTAACGACTCCTTTCACTTATACATTCTTGGCTTTGTGCTTTTACTGTCGTCGACCGTTGCGGTAATTACGCGCATGGGCGGCATTGATGGCATGGTGCAATCCCTGGTGCGCTTTGCCAAAAGTTCACGCAGCGTGCAGGCGGTTGCATACTTTTTGGGATTAGGCATCTTCTTCGATGATTATGCGAACACCATTGTGGTTGGCAATTCTTGCGGACCGTTATTCGATAAACAAAAAATCAGTCGTGCCAAGCTCGCATATATTGTTGATAGCACCGCGGCGCCGGTGGCAGGAGTTGCGGTGTTAAGCACTTGGGTCGCCTACCAAATCAGCACCTTTGCACCACAATTGCCGACCGTCGGCATGAAGGAATCCGAAGGCTATTCGCTATTCCTAGAGACTATTCCTTATCGCTTCTATTGTTTGCTCGCGATCTTAGTGGTGGGTCTCATCATCTGGCTGCAACGCGATTTTGGCCCCATGCTGAAAGCCGAACGTGCGGCGCGGGGAAGCGATGGTGAATCGTTTGACGGATCCGCGATTGACGACGAACGCATGGAAGCGAAACCTGGGGTTCGAGCCCTTGCGCGCAACGGCTTGCTGCCCTTAGGGACTATGATTTTCGGCACCGCTCTGCTCATTTACCTGTACGGAGCTAGCACCGTGCATGAAGCCGCGGAACAGGGCGATGCCGATTCAATCAAAGCCGTTCAAGAAGGTGGCGGGCTGTGGTTACGCACCGTACTTGGCGCTTCCGATAGCACCAAAGCCATCTTTGTTGGTTCGTTGTCTGCATTCGTACTTGCAGTCATCTTAGCTCTCGGCCAGCGCCTTCTGTCCTTTGGAGAAACCATGGTCACGGCCACCAAAGGCGTAAAAGTCTTATTCAAAGACGCCGTCATGGTTTTGATTCTGGCCTGGTCGATTGGCGCGATTTGCGTAGAAGTAGGCACCGCTAATTACTTGGTCGCCATGTTCCAAGACCTGATGTCCCCACAATGGCTGCCGATTATCTTGTTTATCACGGCATGCTTTGTTGCTTTTGCAACCGGAAGTTCGTGGACCACCATGGCTATTTTGCAACCAAACGTTGTGCTGCTTGCCTACCAATTAGGCGAGCAAACGGAAATGGGTGGACATCAACTGTTGGTCCTTTCGATTGGTGCTGTCCTTGAAGGTGCAATCTTCGGCGACCATTGTTCACCGATCTCCGACACAACGGTGCTGAGCTCTACCGCATCAAGGTGTCAACACATTGAACACGTGCGTACCCAAGCTCCCTATGCGCTCATGACGGCTGGAGTGGCCATCACCCTGGCTTACTTGCCGGTTGCCCTGTGGGGTGTTAGTCCTTACATCTGCCTAAGCATTAGTGCCGTCGCCCTGCTTCTCATTCTCCGCATCTTCGGACGCTCCGCCCTCTCCCCTACAAAAGCATGAATCCCATCACTTGGCTGCGCCCCGTTCTCCCACTCCTCGGTGGCACCTTGCTCGCATGTCTCGTGCTCGGCAGTTTTATTTACATGCAAAACCCGGCGGACTTGTCGTGGCTACATTGCGTTGGAGTCATGCAAGTCCTAAGCCTGCCGATGGGTTTACTTGCTTCCGTAATTCTCGGATTCCCGTTACGCAAGAAAGGATCTAGCCACTCTGGAAACCTGGGCTTCTTGCTTGGACTTTGGGTCGTTCTTGCACCGGAACTTGCATTTCGACTTCTGCCATCGGCCATGATGCAGCTGGGCGGATACGCACTATTCGCCCTCGGACTTGGATTCCTCGCCATTCGGCAACCTAACTGGAACCTCGGCCTCGCAAAGATGAGCTCCGTTATTGGACTAGCCGCCGTCCTCATGTTGGGCGCAACGTTCTTAGTCAAAGGCCCTCCCCCAAGCATGGGCACGCTTCCACAACAGGCCGCGGTCGATGCCTCCGACCAAGCTCCAAACCTTGTGTTGATTGTGCTCGACACTCTACGTGCTGATCATCTGGGTTGTTATGGCTATGAACGCCCCACTTCACCCAACTTAGACCGCTATGCAGCGGAAGGCATGCTTTACCGCTATGCGAATTCGGTTGCGAACCATACCGGGCCATCGCACGCCACCATGTTCACAGGTATGTTGCCGTCGGAGCATGGTTTAATGAGCGCCGTGTCCGGCATGCCAACGCGTATGCCCACCTTGGCCGGCACCTTGGCCGATGCTGGATACAGTACCGCGGGCTTAACCTCGAACTTTGTCCTGCGCAGCCGTAATGGATTCAATCGCGGTTTCGATATTTACGATGACTCTCTAGTTCTTGCCAACTCCTTAGGACGCTCCGCGCGTTTGTTAGCAGACTCCAGTGGTGTAGGCCTAGTCTATGGAGCCACCGGGCGTCGCAACTCCGATATGAATCATGCTTTTGGGCATTACACGCGCCCGCACAGTGTCGATGGCGACTCCACCACACGCAACGCGATTCGCCTGGTCGACCGCATGGCCGCAAAGGAGACACCGTTCTTCCTGTTCGCCAACTACATGGATGTGCACACGCCCTACCAAGCACCGGGCAATGGCATGGAACGCTTTCTAGAACATGATCCTGGCAGATTCAAGCGACGCATGAGCAACCTCGCTTTCCAAAACCGTTTCGACAAACTTCAAGGGGAGATAGACAAGGGCGAGGACCGTGCGGAAGAAGTTTCTGCCTTAATGGATCGCTATGACGCAGAAATAGCGTTTGTCGATGCCCAGCTTCCAGCCCTCATGGAGCATTTACAGAAAGTCAGCGATGAACAAGGTCGCAAATTGTTGGTAGTTATCACGGGAGACCACGGTGAAGGTTTTGGCGAACACAATCTCCTGGCTCACGGACGCGACCTGTGGCAAGAAACTTTGCACGTACCACTCATCACTTGGGGCAACTTGTCGCCCAAAGGTGTGGTTGATGAAGATGTCAGCCTTATTGATTTGGCATCGACCTTTACCGCCGCTGCTGGGTTAGAGAGTCTTGGCCGGAGCGAGGATTTGCACGCAGGATTGGAACGCGAACTTGGCCACTTGTTGGCCGAAGAGGGTCCGTCGCGCAGCCTTAGCCATTTCGCTCCGATGCATCGGGTTGCGGTGTACAACCAAGGGCGCAAGATGATCTTCGACGTCGAGGAAGAGGCGGAAACTTTTGCCGCTTTCGGAATGTTTGATCTACGCGCTGACCCGTTGGAGCAAACTCCATTGTCCCGAGAAACTGTGGCCGCTTTCACCACCCAATTGAGAGATTGGAGCGAAAACTGGTGGAGCTTGTACTTGATCGGTCGCGCGATGGAAGCTGGCGCAGAACTCAACTCTGTCGATGCTGCAACCCTAGCCGAACTCGGCTACACCTCAGAATAGCTGGCAGGCTCTTGCATGGGTATTTTGACCCATGCGATGGCTGCACACACGGCAGCAAGTAATACGGCAAAGACCATCCACGGGGCAATCTGCGGGCGAGCGAAGTTATGCGTTGCGGACAAAGCAAAACGATCCGCATCGATGGGTAGACTGGGAAGGTACTCGCGGGCGTCGCGCGGTGGATGGGCAGCGGTGATGGATGCGCGCAAAACCTCTGCTAAGCGTGCAACATCTTGCGCTACAGGTTCACGGCTCCAAGGCATGCCATCGTCCAGTTCGCGCAGAGTTTGTACCTGACCATTGATCTGCAACGCAAAGCGTGGACCGTCCCCAAGATCAGCACTCGGCCACGCAGCTAGAGCTGCGGCGCGCCATGCAAGGTGGGAACCCGCGGGCAGTTGGATGCGCACTTCAGGCAATGCCCAACTCTTTCCAACGGAACCTTGCGCATCTGCCTTTCCTTCGATGACCCATTGAATGCGGCGAGATCCTTCCTCCACCGGAATCAAGAGACTTCCTTCTTCGCCAATCAGCATTGCGGAACTCCAACTTCCAATCTGCAAAGAGGCTGTAACGTGTTCTTGCTTAGCCCAGTGCACGCGCCATTGGATATTGCTGACCGGCTGCGCGCTAAGAATCACGCCCAATATTTCCTTTTGCTTGGCAAAGGCTTGGTTCTGCCAATCAATCCACGCTGGAAGATGATGCGGCCTTGGAAGATCGGTCCACACAGTAACCTTGGAATTGTTGGGCAAGCTTTGAATTTCTTCAAGAAGGTCCGCTTGTTGAATCGATTGGGTGGAGCTTCCTACGATCACATGCTTGGCATAACCCGACGGTGCTTGGGCCTGTGCACGCGAAACAGAAACGCTTTGGTCTTCTAACAACACGCGGTCCTCTGAAACTCCATAGGCGGAAATAAGTACCGAATTCGCAAGCAAATAAGCGCACAGGAATAGCCAAAAAGAGAGCGGAGGTTTTCTTTCCTGATTCGCGCCCGAAATTGCTGCGGTCAGAAATGGCTCCAATCCTCCTACGGCAAGTTTGCTTGCACGATGTTGCCGCCGCAGAAGGAAAAACGGAAGGAACAGGAGAATCCCTGCATAGCCAAGCATCGATTCAAAGAACAGCATGGCGTGCGGCCCTCCTTAATAAACCGGCGGCGTCCTTGGCTGCATCTTCGCACACTAAATCAAGTGGATGAAATCCGACGGTCAGGAGGGCGTCGCGCTGGGCGTTGCGGAAGGCTTGCCAGGAATCTTGAAACTGCGCATATTGGTCGGTCAGATTGACCTGAAGGGGATTGCCGCCTTCTACTGGCAACAACTCCAAGGACTTCTTCGGTGGAGCGTTTTCCGCTGGAAGCAAAAGGCTCGTCCACTGACACTGCTGAAAGGCCGGGGTGAGTGCAGCCCACGGTTTCAGGGCATCGGAGGTGCACCATGGATCACTTAACACATGAAGACGGCTTCCGGCGCTCGGGCGGTGCTGCAGCGAGCGCAAGACATCAGAGCCGGAGGGTGCGGATAGATTTTGGAGGAAGGGAATCACGGCAGCACGTCGTGACCAACCAGAGAAACGTGCAGGTGCATCGGTGTCGGAGAAAAGGAGCACACGGCATCCTTGCTCCAAGGTCAACCAAGTAAGGGCAAGGGTCAAACGACGCTGGGCGATGTCACGATCCTCACTTGCCGGCGCCATCGATGCGCTGCGATCCATCACGATGCACAGCTGCCCACCTCGTTCACGCTCCAGCCCACGCACTACCGGATGTCCGCAGCGAGCCGTTGCGCGCCAATCAACATGGCGCTTGCTATCACCCATTTGCCAACGCCGTCGTTCAAAGCCTGGAACCTGATCCCCGCGATGTGCCTCAGGCCGCTCCCCCATCATGCCCATCTTCTGACGCGCACTTTGCCGCGCCAGCTCGACGAAAAACTCAGGAGGGAAAAGTTCCGATGTCATGCCATAAGGGGTTGTCCGATGGGCGCACCCACCGTGGCGCCATCTTCAAAGACTAGATTGCCGCGCAAGTACACCTGTTGCGGAAAACCACGCAGTTCCCAGCCGACATATGGGCTCCAGCCCGAACGTGAAAGTAGAGTCGTTTCATCGACCACCTTTTTTTGACTTGGATCTACGACTACCAAATCAGCATCAGCCCCAACCGCGAGTCGACCTTTTTGCGCAAGTGCAAACTCATCCGCGGGACCTTGGGTCACAGCATGCAAAAATGGCTCTGAAGAACACTGATTTAAATCGGCAGCGGCGAACATGAGTGGAAGCAACAAATCAATCGATGGAAACCCGGACGGCGCCTTTTGATAGGGCCGGTCCTTCTCATCTAACGGATGAGGTGCGTGATCGGTTCCAACAATCGGCAACATTCCTTGGCATACAAGATTGCCAATTCCAGCGCGGTCGTCCTCGTATTTGATGGCCGGGTTCACCTTAAAACGGTTTTGCGCAGCGGCTTCGGTGTCATCGGCTGTTGCAAGCAGATAATGCGGGGCCGTGGATCCGGTTACAGCCATGCCACGAGCGGCGGCCGTAGTTACACGCGCAGCCCCCTCAAAAGTGCTGATATGGAAGACGTGAAGGATGGCCCCCACTTCCGCAGCAATGGCAATTGCAGAGTCAATACTGACCACTTCTGCCTCACGCGAACGACGTAAATCATGGCGCGTGAACTTTTCAGGATCATCCTTCAGCGCTTCTGTGGCCGCGTCCATGACATCGTTATCTTCACAGTGCGCCACCACTTTGATTCCGGCTTTCGCTGCAGCTCCAAACCACCGCCGCAAGGTCGCTTCATCGGCAACACCACCGGATCCAGTGCTGCAGCCAAGAAAACACTTCACTGCCGGGCAGTGCTTTTTCATGGCCTCCAGGTCGTCTAAACTTTCTTCTACCAAGGAGCCATAAGGCGCATAATCGACTCGCGAAATGCCGCGCAAATTCTCCAACTTAGTTTTCAATGTTGCGAGCGAATCCATGAGCGGCGGATTGTTTTGGATTTCACAAACCGTAGTCACGCCGCCATGCAGCGCGCCACTTGAGCCATATCCATAGCCTTCCTTACGCACTAATCCTGGCTCGCGGAAGTGAACGTGACAATCCACTAAACCGGGCAACAGCCAACGCCCATCGAGCTCAACAACCTCTTCGCCAAGCTGTGCAACCAACCGAGTTCCAATCTCGGTGATGCGGCCATCGGGGCCACAGCGCAAGTCGGTAGCGTCGAGGAACTGAGTGCCGTCGAACAGACGACCACCACGAAAAAGGCGGGACGGAGGCGTAGGCGATGGCATCGTTAGGGGCGGCTCAGCCGCGATTCACAGATAGCCTACCAGCCCCTAGTTACTTGGAAATCCAAGCTCGCGACGCACCAGATTGGCACGTGCGACATCGCGCTCTTCCGGTGCCATGACTTCACCAAGATGGGCCTGCAGATGACCCGGTTGGAGCTTGAAGCAAAGTTTGAGCAAGCGGTCTGGAGGACAGGCAAAACCTAGAGCATCGGTCGCGTCGATCAAGCTGCCTAGGCGCAAAGTACTGAGCGCTTGCAGAGCTTCGGCCGTGGATAGGGTTTTGGAGTCGCGCACCATTTCGAGGGCTTTCATTAAATCTTCACGCAATGCTTGACCGCCGGTTTCTTGCTTGCGGAAAATCTCGCGGGTCGAACGCTCATGCTGGCAAAGGCCTTCACCGAAAGTCGAAACCGCTTTGAGCTGTTCGACATCGGATTGCCCAAGCGTGCGCTGGTTGCTGATTTGGAAAAAGTGGCCCAAGGCGCGGCTTCCTTCACCATGAACGCCGCGTACCGCTAAAGAGGAACTTCGAGCGGCATGCAGAGCTCGCTGCATGGGTGCCTTCGCGCGCGACAAGGCTGGCAAGTGAAGCATTAAGCTTGCGCGCATTCCAGAACCTGTATTGGTCGGACAAGAAGTCAGGAAACCAAACTGATTACTGACCGCAAAGTCGAAGCGCTTGCCCAAGTGATTCTCCAATTCCTGGGCACGCTCAAAAGCAGCACCGACATCCATGCCGGCAGCAAATCCTTGAATGCGGAAATGATCTTCTTCATTAACCATGACGCCAGACAGTCCGTCGGCCCTGCAAAATAAAACCGTAGGGCGTTCCGCAGTAATTAAATCACGCGTTGCAAGGTTTCGTTCCACGACGAAATCGGCATCGGATTCTTGAAAGCTGCGCGGGTCTAAAATCGGACCGGCATCGCCTATTTCACGAAAACATTCCGATGCAGCGGCTGCCAGATCATCGGCAGCTTGAACCTTCATTTGCTGAGGGAAGGCGGTTTGCACCACATTCCTTGCTAAGCGCACTCGTGAAGAAACCACCACATCGGACATGGGGCCACCGGGCTGCAACCATGCCGGGTCACTGGCCAAAAGGGTCGCAAGCCGCTCGTCCATTTTCTGACTAAAGGATGGTTTGCCCGAAGGCACTACAGATGAGATGCCGCATGTTGTCGGCACCTTGATTGCACAAATCTAACAGTGGATTCAACTCCACCACCTCCATCGAAGTCATGCGTCCGGTATCGGCCATAGTTTCAAGCATGAGATGTGCTTCACGGAAGTTGACGCCACCTGGAACGGGAGTGCCAACACCAGCAACAACTTCAGGATCTAAACCATCGACATCGAAACTGAGGTGAAAACCGGCAGTGTCTTGGTTGACCACTTCGAGTACTTCTGCCACCACGCGCGGCATACCTTTCTCATCGATATCGCGCATGGTCCAAGTGTGCACACCAGACTCACGCACTAAGGCGGCTTCTTTACGGTCGATATCGCGGATACCAATCAAGGCCACATTCTCAGGTTTGATGATTCCCTTGTGCCCACCAATGCTGGCGAGGGCATCGTTGGTGCCGTTGAGCCCAATCAAGTGGGCCAAAGGCATGCCGTGGATGTTGCCGCTAGGTGAACTCGCTGGGGTGTTCATATCGCCGTGTGCATCGAACCAGACTAATCCGATTTCTTCCTGCTTACCAGCAAAGTGTTGCGCCACACCGGCAACGGTCCCCATGGCAATGGAGTGGTCTCCACCAAAGACCAGTGGAGTGGTCCCTTCATCGAGGGCAATCTTCACTTGTGCAGCAAGTTCTTCGCAAACATGCAGGATTTCAGCAAGAAAACGTGCGTCATCGGCACCATAGCCAGCACGTGTTTCCATGGCCGGTACTGGAATGTCCTGCTCACGCTGCACTTCAAAACCAAGTTCGCGCAGAGCAGCGCCCACCTTGGCCACACGCAATGCTGAAGGGCCTAAGTCAGTGCCGCGGCGACTTGCGCCAAGGTCCATAGGAACCCCCATGATGCGTACGGCACGATCGCGAAGACTTGCCACTCTAGACCTCCGGCTCCACACCAATGATCGCAATGACCTTTTTAGTCATTTCTTCCATTTTGGCCTGATCATCCGATTCCAGATTCATGCGTAAAAGAGGTTCCGTATTACTCGCACGTACATTCACCCACCACCAATCAGGAGCCGTCACGGCACCGTAAGAAACGGTCACGCCATCTAGCTCATCAATGCTGTCGGCATCGGAGAAAGCGTCTTTGATCCGCGCCATAGCTCCAGCCTTATCCTCAATGTGGAAGTTCACTTCACCAGTGGAGTGGTAGCACATCAGTTCATCAAGCATTTCACTGAACGGCTTTTCGCTTCGCGACAGCAAGTTCAAAACTTGCATGAGAATGATTTCCGCGTTGTCGGCATACCAGTTATCGCGAAAGTAGTAATGGCCAGAAAGTTCACCGCCGAATGGGGCATCGTTCTCGCGCATTTTTCCTTTCAAGAAACTATGGCCGACGCGTTCTTTCTCAGGGCGCCCCCCACCGGCAAGAATGGTTTCTGGGAGCACCCAAGAACTGCGCAAATCGTAAACGATGGCTGCACCCGGCTCCTTCTTCAGAACTTCGCGCGCAATCAAAGCAGTGACGATGTCATTGCCAATCGCGCGCCCTTTATCGTCCACAAAACAACAACGGTCGGCATCGCCATCGAAGGCAGCGCCAAGTTCTGCACCGGTTTTCACGACGAAAGCTTGTAGGTCAACCAGCGTACTTAGTTTCAGTGGATTGGCTTCGTGATTAGGGAAAGTGCCATCTAACTCGTAGTAAAGACCTTCATGCTTAATCGAAGGCATTTTATCGAGCACCGCCGGAAAACTGTGCGCAGCCATGCCATTTGCCGCATCGGAAACAATGTGCACTTCCCGCGCCATGTCTGCCCAGCGCGTGACGTGGTTCGCATAATCATTCAAAGTATCCACTTGGATTAAGGTTCCGCGCTCGGCGACGGGCGATGGCACCGCACCGGTCGTAGCCATAACCTCAATTTCCTTAATGCCGTTATCGGCACTGATCGGCTTGGCATCTTCCATGCATAACTTAAAGCCAATGTACTCCTTAGAGTTATGGCTCGCGGTAACGTTCATGCCGCCAGCCGCTCCAAGATGTCCAATTGCAAAATAGGCCTGCGGCGTGCTGGTCAATCCGATGTCAATCACATCGATGCCACCATCCATGATGCCTTCCATGACCTCATGATGAATTTCCGGTGCCATGGTGCGCATGTCACGCCCGATAGCAAGCGGCCCTTCTCCAAGAAAGTCGGCAAAGGCACGGCCGATGCGGCGCGCCAGGCTGGCATCGATTTGGTCAGGGTAGGTTCCCCTGATGTCGTAAGCTTTAAAAACGGACATGTTTAGTTACTAAGCACTTTTTGCAGTGCGGCTGCCGCGCGATCGACGCAGGCATCGGTGATGTGACGGTGAGTGACGAAACGCAGCAAGCGATCGCCAAGTGCAAGTGCTAAAACGCCTTCATCGGCGAGTGCAGCTTCCACCATGGGAGCGTCGAGGCCGTTTTGCGTAACCTCGAGAAAAAGAATGTTGGTGTCGATAGTAGCTTGTGCCAAACGCACACCATCTAAGGCGAGGGTGACGCCGCCTAATCGGCGACACCTGGAATTATCCTCCGACAACAAAGGTGCCGTTTCTTCTAGAGCGACTAATCCACAAGCGGCCAAGTAGCCTGCTTGACGCATGCCCCCGCCCATCCACTTACGAACATGGCGGGCGCGTTCGATGAAGCTGCCATCGCCCATCAAAATCGAACCCACGGGGCAGCTAAGCCCTTTCGAGAGTGCGACAAATACGGAATCGCAGGTTTGACCGTACTTTTCAAAATCGACCCCAGTTTCGGCCTGTGCATTAAACAGGCGCGCACCATCCATATGCACTGGTATTCCTTTATGTTGCGCCATGCCGTAAACCTCTTCGAGATAATCAATCGGCACAATGGTTCCACCTGAAAACAAGTGGCTTTCTTCGACGCAAATCAACCCGGTGCGTGGCATGTGTTCATTCACCGGACGAATCGCACGCGACAGCTGGCCAAAACTGTACTGACCATTTTCGGTCGGCAAAGTACGGACATGAGCCCCGGCAATCCGGCTTAAGCCACCACCTTCAAACTGAAAAATATGAGAGTCTCCATCGACGATGACCTCTTCACCTGGCACGATGTGCGCCGCTGCAGCGCATTGATTGGCCATGGTTCCAGATGGCATAAACAACGCCGCCTCTTTCCCAAACAAGCTGGCCATGCGGGTTTCCAGTTTGCGCACGGTTGGGTCGTCGCCGAGGACATCGTCCCCCACGCGCGCCGACGCCATGGCTTCCAACATTTTCGCAGTTGGCTTAGTCACCGTATCGGAACGGAAGTCGGACGGAGGCCTTTCCACTACAGACTCTCCACTACTTTGCGCACGCGGCGCATACCTTCTTCGATATTTTCAATCGAGTTGGCATAGCTGAATCGAATGTAGCCTTCGCCCTCGGCACCAAAGGAGGTGCCAGCCAAACAGGAAACTCCACCTTCGTAGAGGATCTTGTCTTGCAGTTCGGCAGAAGTCACGCCCAGCTCCTTAATGTTCGGGAACACGTAGAAGGCACCCACTGGCAAGTGACAAGACATACCGGGAATGTCGTTGACTAGCTCGGTTATGCGCTTTCGGCGGCCATCGAATTTCTCCAACATGACATCAACTGCAGATTGGTCGCCACTGAGAGCTTCCATACCTGCCCGCTGCGAGAAGCTTGCGGTGCACGAGTTCGAGTTCACCATTAACTTGGTAAACATGGCGGCAAGGTCAGGGCGCATCACACCAAAGCCCATACGCCACCCCGTCATGGCGTAAGTTTTCGACCATCCGTCGAGCAAGATGATCCGATCGCGGATATCTGGGTCGACCATGGGGCTGAAATGCTCGTGTCCGTCGTACAGCATGCGGCTGTAAATCTCATCGGACAAAATCCAGATGTCTGGGCGATCCTTCAAGGCCTCGATCACCTTTTCCAAGGACTCTTTTGGAGTCACGCCACCGGTTGGGTTAGCGGGTGAGTTTAAAATCACCATTTTGGTTTTAGGTGTAATACGGGAGATCACATCTTCCGGGTCGAGCGCAAAAGCATTGACCTCGCGGATGGGACAAGGAACCGCCTTGCCACCTGTGAAGTTGATCATCGATTCATAAATCGGGAACCCGGGGTTCGGGTAGATCACTTCATCGCCGCGTTCAATCAATGCCAACATGGCGTAGAACATGGTCGGCTTACCACCAGGAACAATGGTGACCTCGTCCGCGTTGACTGAAATCCCACGCGTTCGTGAAACATAATCAGCGACCACTTCGCGCGCTTCCGGCTGACCATTCGCCGGGCCATAGTGAGTCCATCCGCTGCGCATGGCGTCGACCCCGGCCTCAATAATGTTTTTCGGGGTGTCGAAATCGGGCTCGCCAATTTCAAGGTGGATGATGTCCTGTCCCTTTGCTTCCAGCGCTTTGGCTTTGGCAAGGACTTCGAATGCCGTCTCAGTGCCGAGACGGTCCATTCTGGACGCAAGTTTTAGTTCGGGAAGGGTGCTTGGCATCGGGATGAGCAAGGTTTGGTGTGCCCATTCTAGGGGAGCATGGCGAGGGTTCCAGCGCCGAAATCCACGTTCCCGAATGGGAACAAGCTGGCCCTACGCTCCCTCTCCAGGCACGGCACGGGGCTTGCTACATTCCCCATGATGCTCCGCCTGAGTCCCGCCCTCCTTCTGCCCCTTTTCCTCGTCGCCTGCAGTGGCGAAACGCCAGACCTCGTGGTCTATTGCGCCTTGGATCAGGACCTTTCCGAACCCCTGATTCAGGAGTTTGAAACCCGTACCGGTTTGACGGTACGCACCCAGTTCGATGTCGAACGCAACAAGACCGTCGGGTTGGTCAACCGGATTTTAGCCGAGGCCGAAAACAATCCGCATTGCGATGTGTTTTGGAATAACGAAATCGCACACACCTTGCGGCTGCAACAGGCTGGTTTAACTCTGCCGTACCTAAGCCCATCCGCAGAAGGCATCCCTGCATCCTTTCGCGATGCCGATGGCCATTGGACTGGTTTTGCCGCACGTGCTCGAGTGATTCTTTATCGCACCGATGCCGACCTCCCGGTCCCAAGGAAGCTAGATGACTTCCTCGACCCAACCTTCGCCAAGCACGGCGCGATGGCAGCTCCACTCACTGGAACTACGCTCACCAACGCAGCGGTGATGACGGAACAACGCGGACGCCAAGAAATGCTCGATTGGTTCAGCGCAGTCGAAGCCGCCGGTCTTCACTTTGGTTCCGGCAACGCCGATGTCATGCGCCGCACTCAATCGGGAGATTTTCATTGGTGCTTCACCGATACCGATGATGCCGCAAAGGCTATCGACGCTGGTTACCCGGTCGCGGTGCGCTACTTGGAACAAGGCGATGGCGATACCGGCGCCCTCTTGATACCAAATACCTTAGCCATTTTGAACAGCGGCAAGAATGTCGATGCTGCGAAAAAGTTTGCCGACTTCATTCTGAGCTTTGAAACCGAGGCACGCTTAGCGCACAGCATTTCGCGGCAGATCCCACTGCATGCTGGCGCATTAATTCCAGATGGCGTGGGCAAACCAGGTAAGGATTTCGAAATGATGGATGTGGATTGGGTGGCCGTCGCGGCCTCCATTGGCGATTTGGCGATTGAACTGCAGGAGGCCTTCGTCCGTTGATCGCTTGGCTAAATACGCGTAGCCCGCGCCCATGGTGGGCGTTGGCCTTGCTTGCGAGTCTGCTCGCGGCATGGATTCCACTGGCGCCAATCCTGGCTCCATTGGTGCGCGTGGACCGATTGGCCGAAATGCTGGATGGACGCACCGCCCTCCTCCTTTGGCGCTCCATCTGGATGTCCACCGGTGCTGGCCTGGTCGCTTTTCTGACTGGCTGGCCTTATGCCATCATCGCTTGTCGCCTGCGCTTTCCTGGCGCAGGCATCTTCAAGCTACTCATGCCCTTGCCGTTGTTGCTACCACCACTTATGGTGGCGCAAGCATGGTTTGGCCTCACCGGAATGACCGGTGCATGGGCCTCGGTATTCACCTTTGGCGTTTGTTATGCACCACTGCCGGCCTTACTTACCGCCCGCAGCCTGCAACATCAATCCGCTTCTGCGCACGAAACCGCCCTCTTGATAGGGCCTCGTTTCGCGATTAGCGAGATGCTGCGCATATCCTTTTTACCAGCACTCATTGGCGCTTGCTTTGCCTTCCTGTTTGCAGCTACCGACTTTGCAGTTCCAGATTACTTTGCAACCGTTGGGGATCTCTTCCACGTTTACGCGGCAGAAATTTTCGGCAACTCACGCAACTATGACTACACCGCAGGTGCAACTTCGAGCCTGCCGTTAGTGCTCCTTGGTTTCTTGGTTTTACTCGGCACCGCAAACTTGCAACGCCGCCAGATGAACTTCGAGACTATGCATGGCCGCACCGCCGCGCCTTTGCCTTTAAGATCCGGACGTTACCTCAGTCTTGGCATATGCCTGGTACTGTTGGTCGTCCTGCTCATCGCCCCGCTGGGTCGCATTGTGTATGAAACTGGCATGCAAGGAGAACTGAGCACGCGTAGTTGGAGTGAAGTCAGCAGCGCCGCTTTCCACGACGCCGTCACCCGCGGCCGCGACGATGTCATCCGCACGCTCAGCTACTCCGGACTGGCTGGATTCCTGTGCTTGATTCTGGCACCTCTGTGGGCCCACCTTCTATTGAAATCGCGTTCGGCATGGCGCCTCTTGCTAATGATCTTCCTCACCCTCCCTCTGCTGGTGCCGTCAGTTGCACTCGGTTTCGGAAGCATTCTGATGTTCAACCAACCATGGTTGGAAAACTTCTACAACAGCATTTGGCTTCCAGCCTTGTTGGTCACTGGACGTTTCCTTCCCATTGCTGTATGGATTTTGGCCGAGCGCATGGGCCGCATTCCTGAGGCGCAGGAAGATGCCGCGGCACTCGCTGGTTGCGGTTATCTCACGCGCCTATTCCGTTACCGCCTTGGCCCCATCCGCAGTGCATGGTGGCTTACAGCAGGATTAGTGGTTGCCTTCGGAGTTCGCGAATTAGATTTCGCCATCCTGTTGCCCGCTGCCAACCAATCCGCCGCGGTGCGCTACTACAACGCACTCCACTTTTCGCGCGACAACTTCGTCGCAGCCTACGGTCTAGTGCTCGCCCTCATTTTGTTCCTGCCGGTCATGCTGTCTGCATGGTGGCGCAACCTTCAAACCAAAGAGGCATGAGTTCACCCTTGCTCGACGTTCAATCTTTGCATAAGTCTTTTGGCGATCAAAAGATCTTGACCGATTTAAGCCTACAACTCAATACTGGCCAACGCATTTCCATCCAAGGCCCTTCTGGCTGCGGAAAATCTACCTTACTGCGCATTCTTGCCGGCCTGGAGGCTGCTGACGACGGCACGATTTCCCTCACTGGAAAATCCGCCAATCAAGCGAAACGTATCGTGCAGCAACCCTGGCAACGCGGCATCCAAATGGTTTTCCAGGACCTTGGTCTCTGGCCGACGCGTACAGTCCTGCAACACGTGGTCGATGTTCGCAAAGCCAGTGGTCTTTCGAACCCCAAGGCGGAAGGAGTCAAAGTACTGCAGCAACTAGGCCTATCCGATTTCCTTTCCCGCCGTCCTGGCAAACTCTCCGGCGGAGAAGCACGACGCCTTGCTTTCGCCCGCGTGATGGCTCTAGAGCCAAAACTCATTCTGTTGGATGAAGCCTTTTCCAGTTTGGACCCTGAAAATCGAGAGCAAGGTTTTGCTGTTTTAGAGCAGGTTTTAGAAAGCACCGGCGCTGCAGTCATTCTGGTGACGCATGACCCCATCGAAGCCGAACGCCTTGGTGGCACCGCTTACCGCATGATCGAGGGCAAACTCGCATGCGCTTAGGGACCCTCACGAGTTTTGTTTTTGCTGCTGCAGGCATTGCAGTCTTGGTGAAGATTGTCCTGCCTCCAACCGATTCCGAACCACTTCGTTTACTTTCCTCCGGGCAATGCCTGGAATGTCATGCGGGTGTCGCTGCCGAGTGGCAAACTTCTCACCATAAGTTTGCTTATGAAAACCCAGAGGTGCGCAAACTTTCCAATAACTTTGCCAACCAAGAATGCATTGCTTGCCATGCTCCGCGACCGGTGTTGAGCTTTGAGCCTGGAGAACGCGTACTGGCCCGTCAAAGCGAACGTGGCCTTGGTGTAGATTGCCTAGCTTGCCATGCACATCCGGAAGGTGGCGTAGGAACTAGCAACATCAATGCAAAACTCGATGCGCCATGTCGGCCACGTTTGGTGGAACGCATGGCTTCGGTGGAACACTGTGCTGCTTGTCACAACCAACATAAAACCGTCGAGCAGTGGCGCGGCGCTCCGGACAATCTAAAGGGTAACAACTGCTTAGATTGCCACATGCCAGAGACCTGGCGTGAAGGCGGCCGCAAGGGACGCAATCACAGCTTTAAAGCCAGCCATGACTTACCCAGCCTCCAGTCCGCGGTCACTATGGATGCTGCCTGGGACGCAGAGGGAGCTTGGGTTTCTTTGAGTAACCAAGGAGCCGGGCACAACTTCCCCACCGATGAACGCTCTCGAGCAGCTGACCTCCAAGTGCGCTGGAAAGGTCCGCAAGGTGCTTGGGGAATATGGGAACGGGTGCATCGCTTCCGCGACCCTTATCGCGACGAAACCGACCTCACGAATACGCAGCTACCTGCTGGAGAGACGCAGCGTTTTGAGTTGCAACCCGGACCTGAAATCAAGCTTGGCGAAGTGCGCTTACTTTATCGCACCAATCCCTACTTGGAAGATGAGTTGGCATCGGAGTTGTTTCGCATGGAGTTGGCGCGCTAGGCCATGAAGCGGAGCACTTTTGCCGTGACCGTGGCCCTGGTTGGCAGCTTCGGACTTTCTTGCAGTGATCCACAGAGTTCAAGAAGTGTAGAAATCTCTGCGCCAACTTGGATGGCCGTGGTGGAGAACCAACTGCAAGCCTACGCCGGAGAAGGGCTTCCGGACATCACGCTTGAGGATCAGGAAGATGTCTTGGATCTCCTGGATCTCTCGTTAAGCAATGACAAAGGGTATCGGCAGGCACATCAGGTTTTTGATGACTCCGAACAAGACTGGCTAACTTCCGTCATGCTTTCCTTAGTCGAAGGACGCGACGCAGATTCTGAATTAAAGGCGCAAGCTTATCGCTGGTTGGGCAACAAAGGCCTGGAAGCGATGGTGCCGCGTTTAACTTTGCGCTTGAAGTACGAGAAGGATTGGGCGGCGAATGTGGACATTGCCTTAGGACTGCTGCGCTTTGGTTGCGGTGCTGGGTTGAATCCTCTCATCACGATCCTGCGCACCGAAGAAGGCGTTGTCGATTTGGATCGCGCGCGGTGGGCTGCGATTGATTTTTTAAAGGCCTTGCCCCCCAAGGCCGGTTGGGTCCCTGGCGAGAATTTTGATGACGACTGGAAACACCTATTAGAAGTCGAAGCCACATGGCGCCTGACTCATTTGATTCCTAACCAGGTCCTTCCTCAAAAGTCATCACGCGCTTATCGCGCTGAGATTTGGAAAACCCTGGCGAAGTTCCGCTCGCAACGATTACGTCCTGTCGACGATGCACGTTACCTTCTCATGCGTCAACCTAGTTGGGCATTTGATGCCATCGTCCAAACCACCTATGACGAAGTTTGGTATGTCCGCGAACATGCCCTGCAAACCATGGCGTGGATTGGCGCGCCGATTGGACTTTGGGCTAAGCAGACCGAATCTCCACTCGTGCCCAAACTAGCTCCCTTGCTTGGGGATTCCCGTTTACGTGGTCGAGTCTTAGAAGCTATGGGAGCCACAGGGCTTGCGGAAATGCAAGATTCCATTCTTCCATGGCTGCTCGAAGGCAACCTCGAAGAAAGCACCGCAGCTGCCGACGCCCTGTTGCGTTGCGCAAACCGCGACATCGTCCGTCCTGTGGAAACGCTGCTTAACAGTAATCCCTATCTGAGCCCAGAAGGTCGCTATGCCCTGGATTGTTTACTCCACGCTTTCGACGCGGAGTACAGCATTCAGATTCCCGATGGCATCGACCCTAGCGAAATCGAAAGACGCAATCGCTGGGCAGCACAACGGCCGACTCTCTAGCCACTCGCGCCTGGAAGCTGGGCAATCCAGGAGAAAATCATAAAGCTCACCCCGATTGCGACTCCAAGGTGAAGGCTTCGCATAGGGGCATGCTGAACTTCACTGCGTATGCGGCGGTCCCAGGCCGTAGTTCCACTGTCGACGTATTCTTTAAACGCCAAACCTTGAAACAACAGGTTCATGGGTGGCAAGCCTAGACACATACCCTGAGTCACGACTTGGAAGGTGCGACGCAAAGCTTCTCCGTAAGTCAGTAACCGATTTTCTTCATGCACCACGCGAATGCGGAAAATCCATTTCCCCGGGGTCATGCCCCATTTGGACAAACAGAAAGCTTCCACAAAGGCAAGCAAGCCAAAGGTGACCACGGCTCCGAAAAGCAAATCGAAAGGGGTCACTCCCGGAGTATTTTGAACCGGCCAAACGAAACTCAGTCCAATCATGAGCAGGTTGTAGTCAATGATGCGGGCCAAAAAACGATTCCAAGCCAATCGCGTTCGCGCAGCGTGTTCCGGAGCCCGTTGGGTTGCGCCCCCTAAATCTGTTGGACGACTAGCTCCTGCAAAGGGATTGGCGCCAGCACTCGCTGCCGAAGGATTTACCTTAGGCTCCACGCGTGCTTTTAGTTCTGGGACGGGAGGCGCTGGACTGTAAAGCTCCGGCACTTTTTCTGCCGAGGCCCAATCCGACATGCCCTTCGACCAAACCTTGATGTCAACCGGAAGATTGCCGCCGAGCAACATGCTGCGCAACTCTTCTTCGGATATAGGTCCCTGCTGCTTATCGCCCAGGGCGTAATACCACTTTTCACTCATGAGCCAATCACCTCGTCATACATGGGTTCACAATACCCGACCACTAAGGTGCGGCCAAGGCGTAACGTGGGGGCGCGGAGGTTTCCGGTAGGTCCTAACATGGGTTTCCTTGCTTCAGCGGATACCTTTAGGTCCGCACTGAGCAGTTTCGCGAATTTCTTACCGCGGCCGATGTACACCTGATCCACGGAATTTAACAGCAGACGAGCGGCATCGGCCCCTTGAGGCTTTTTACGCGCATCTACCGTTTGCGAGGCTTCCAGTCCGTGTTTCTGCAGATAACTATCCGCATTGGTGCACGACGTTCAGCTCTTTCGGTGAAGGTACCAATCGAGGGTTAAACCCATGGACTCATTGTATCCGCCAAGGCGGGAAAGGGAATGCAGACCGTTACCAATCCAAGACGTGACTGGCCTCTCCAAGGATGACACCCTTCACTACAGAGCCAGAGCCCATTGGGGTTCAAAGGCTGGAAGCTGGTCTTGGGAGAGCTGAAGGCGCTGACGGTTATTCTCGCTCAAAGTTCGAGCCAAGAAAACGGCTCGTTGCGCTCCAGATTCAGCTCCAGTCAACTAGTTGTTGCGCAGCGTGGATTGCGGATTCTGCCACCAAGCCCCCCATCAACCCGGCTGCCCAACTGTGGTAGTTTGGCCAAGAGCAAAGTCTTGGTCAGGAATTGCATCCAGCTAGGACTCCCGAAGTCCTCCAGTATCCTGCCTGCACGAAAAGTTAAGTTGCCCAGCAACTCATCCCTCAAGACGGCTACTTCTTCAATGTCGTGGGCATCGTCCTCATGCACTTGGAATCGAGGAAAACTCGATTCGGAGTCCGGGTGTTCCTCTTCCTGAGCATGCAGGTTCGAAGCAAAAAGGGCGACACAAGGATGCTGAAAAGCATACTTTTCCCAGGCCATGGGTGATTCATGGGTCAGGGGAAAAGGAAAACAGAATCCAATCCTTAAGGGGCTTGGAGTCACTTGGATTTTCCCTTAGCGCGGCGGCGAGCGCCCAGAAGTAGGCCCGGCATTCTTCCCGCTGCAAAGTGCAAAGGTGCCGCAATCTTGACCCTCTTGGTGCATAGGCCCATGCACGGCACCCGCCAAGAACAGCAGGCCGAGCACCAACAAAGCGAGGCGCTGCAGCATGGACGTGGCGGCAGTGCAGGGCTATCTTCCAAGCCATGCTGCGCATCCACACCCTCGCTAGCGGTTCTTCCGGGAACTGCGCCTTGATTGAGGCTGGAAGCGGATTAGACCGCGTAGTTTTATGTCTGGACTGCGGAATCGCGCAACGCACGGCACGCGGATTTGCGGAGGCGGCTGGATTATCGATGACCTCGGTCGATGCCGTTTTGCTCACCCACCGCCATAGTGATCACTCGGCGAACATTGTGCCCACGGCATCGCGCGCGAGTGCTCCTTTGTACGCTCATGCTGACAGCCTGGAGACCAATCAACGCACCAGCATGGCTGAAATCACCCGACGTAATGTCGAGGTGCGAAATTTTGAGGACCGTGGCTTTTTCAAAATCGGTCCTTTAGTCGTCACGCCGATCAAGCTCCCCCACGATGCCGAACCCACCTTTGGCTTTGTCTTTGAAACCGAGAATTCCAAGGCTGGCTTCTTCACCGATCTCGGACGCCCGGAAATCCTCATGGAGCCAGGCCTGCTCGATGGCATGGAAACCCTGGTGCTCGAATCCAATCACGATGTCGACATGTTGGCCAAAGGCCCTTATCCACGCGTTTTGCGTGAACGGGTTGGTGGCGATTTAGGCCACCTTGCAAACACGCAGACCTTTGAGATTCTGGCCTCCTCTGCGCCCAAAAACCTGAAGCGTTTGGTGCTGGCACATCTGTCGTTAAAGAACAACACCAAGGAACTCGCCTTGGAGTTGGCCGACCAAGCATTGCGCCAACGCGGGGTTTCGAATGTCAATTTGCAAATCGCTCCAGCACGCGGCTACCTCCCCGCCGATGCCATGCAGGCTTAGCAGACTAATCCAGCTTGGTCTAACTTTTCGTGCAGAGACTCCATGAAGGAAGCGTCTTGCTTTTCACGAAAGGCGGGAGCCGCACCCCAATCATGCAGCCAAATCGGTGCTGTCCGCACATCTTCCGCTTCCTCTGCATAACGCGGAAACAAGTGCGCATGCAAAGCCGGCTCGATATTGCCCAGCATTTCGTAATTAATGCGCAAGGCATTTGTGAGCTCTAGAATGGCGTCGCCCACTGCGGTCATTTCATAAAGAAACAATGCGCGCGCGGCGCGGCTTAGGGCATTCAAATGCGGCACCACTGGATCCGGCAAAAGCAGGCAGTATCCAGGCACGATTTGTGGATGACCGAGGATCACCCAGCCGGATTTTAGCTTGCAAACAGCACGAGCAAACTGACCGGACTGGCAATCGCGGACCTGTTGGTGAATGGCCGTGGGCATAAACGCCTAGCTAAACACGTTGTAGCGCACGATGTGCCACAAAGCTGCCACGCCATCCTTCCAACCGATTTTCTTACCTTCGGCGTAATCACGGCCGTAGTAACTGATCGGTACTTCGTAGATGCGCACGCGTTTTCCATTCAAACGTTTCCGCGCAATCTTCGCGGTAATCTCTGGCTCGAAACCAAAGCGGTTGGATTTAGTTTCAATACCTTCTAGAACTTCCGTCTTGAAGACTTTGTAGCAAGTCTCCATGTCAGTGAGGTTCAGGTTGGTGAACATGTTCGACACCAAGGTCAAAAAGTTGTTCGCCATTTGGTGCCAGAACAGGTGCACACGCGACATACGCGAGCCCTTGAAGCGGGAACCGTAAACTACGTCGGCCAGGCCATTCTTAATCGGCTCGAGAAGCAACGGGTATTCACCAGGATCATATTCCAGGTCGGCATCTTGCACTAAAACGACATCGCCAGTGATGTGCTTAAAACCGGTGCGGAGGGCTGCACCTTTGCCCTGGTTGACCGAGTGGTAATGAATGGAAAGGTCTTCATCGCCCTCGAGCTCCTTCAGGATGGCACGGGTGCCATCTTGTGAGCAGTCGTCGACCAAGATGATTTCCTTTTCAAACGGGGTAGCACGTACTCGCTCGATGATATCGAGCAGCGTTTCTTCCTCGTTGAAGATGGGGATTACGACGGAAAGTTTCACGATTTACTTCTGAGAGACACTGGCGCGGTACATCATGATGACGACCCCTGCCATGGCAAAAGTAGTCAAAAACGGTGTAAAAGCGCCTTCTAGGTCAGGCATGGTGACCTTGGCTGCCTTAGGGATGGCAATGAGAACGCCGGCAATTGCTTCACCAGCAATCAACCCGGAGGCTAAGAGTACCCCCTTCTCGTGCCCACGTCCGCGACTTTCCAGATTGGTGTGTGCGCGACCGGAAAACCAGGCGATCAGTCCACCGACCAGGATTGCCATACTGAGACCGAGTGGCAAGTACATACCGACGGCTACTGGCATCACGAAGAGGCGGAACTTGGATTGCTTCGGCAAGAGAATCAGCTGGTCGATGACGATGATGATGAGTCCTGCCGCTGCACCGGCCGCAATGATGCCCCATGGCAAATCGGCTTCACCAAAGAACCCTTGCATGAGGGAAGCGAAGAGTTGAGCCTGAGGTGCTTCAAGAGCATGCCCTTGAAGTTCTGCAGCTAGGTGAACGTCGGTGCCGATGCCGTAGGCGTTATGCAAAAGGCCAAGCACGGGTGCCATCACGAAACTGGCGCTAATCACGCCAATGACTTCCGCCCATTGTTGTCGATAAGGCGTGGCTCCAATGAGGTGCCCGGTTTTTAGGTCTTGGCAAACATCGCCCGAAGTACAGGTTGCACAACACACCACCCCGGCAACCGCCATGGTGGCGAGGATTGCGGTCTCTCCGCTATAGCCGAAGAGGAAAATCACACCCGATGTGAGAAGCACGGAACAAATCGTCATGCCGCTCACCGGGCTGTTCGAACTTCCAACCAAGCCAACGATGTAACTAGCGACGGCTACAAAGAAGAAACTGCACACCACCATGAGTGGAGTGGCAAGTGCGGCCAGTCCTATGTCGCCGGTCACGCGGTAGTAGAGGAACAACACCACCATGCAAGTTGCAGCAATCAAAAGCAGCAGCCATTTGCGGCCCATATCTTGATCGGATTGGGGCGGTGGCGCGGCATCGTCCATGGCTGCTCGGTAACCACCAAAGGTCTCACGCACGCCTTGCGCGATGCCTTTGCGGATTTGAATGATGGACCAGAGTCCACCCACAATCATGGCGCCTACTCCAAGGAAGCGCACATCGGCTTTGACCAGGCCGAATAGTTCGGGAGCATCGAGGGCCACTCCGTAATCCGAGGTTGCGGTTAGGTAGGGTGCCATGACCAACCAAGAAATCGCGCCACCGACAAAGACCAGCAGCGAAATATTGAGGCCGACGATGTATCCTACGGCTATCAATGCGGGCGATGCTGTGAAGCCGCCAAAAACGCGGGCTCCAGAAATAGTCCATGCACCTGAAATATCGGCGGTGAGTAAACGCAAACCGCTGGTTAAGATTTGAATGAAGGTTCCAACGCCAAGCGCCGCGAACACCATCTTCATACCACTGCCCCCTTCCTCACCAGCGCGCAGCACTTTAGAACAAGCCACGCCTTCCGGATAAATAAGGTCGGCGTCTTCCACAATCATCGGGCGACGCAGTGGGATCATAAACAACACCCCCAACATGCCGCCGGTCATCGAAATCAAGGTGGTGGTCCAGAAATCGAAGTCACTCCACACACCCGCAATCACTAAAGCCGGCATGGTGAAAATAATTCCCGCTGCTAACGACTCCCCTGCCGAGGCAATGGTTTGCACGATGTTGTTCTCATGAATCGTGCCGCGCTTGAACACCCCTTTGAGCAATCCCATAGAGATCACGGCCGCAGGAATCGACGCACTCACGGTCATTCCAGCGAACAAGCCAAGGTAAACATTGGCCAGTGACATGCCGAGACCGACCACGATTCCGAGGCCGATGGCAAGACCTGTAAATTCGGCCGTTGGGATCTTGTCGCGTTTGATTCCGGGGTCATCAGACTGCATCTACGGATTGTAGAGAATCGAAGGTTATGATGCAGACCGGCACCATCATGCAATCCAATCGCCCCACCTCATTCCTAGCTGCCATCGTCCTCGGGTTGAGCCTGTTTTTCCCATCTTGCGGGGACACGGAGGCCAGGGCGCAGAGCTCTGACGCGGTGGTTTTCCCAAATGGACAGTCGCCTAGCTTTGACGAGGAACGTGCTTTTGTGGATTTGCGTTTTTTATGTGAGCAAATCGGCCCCCGCAGGATTGGCACCAAGGGATTGCAACGGACTACGACATGGTTGCAGGAACAATTGGCTGAGCTTGAAGGTTGGACGGTTGACTTGGATGAGTTCAAGGCTCAACCCCCGGCAGGCGCGCGGCGTAAGGCAACCGTGGACGGCGTCAATGTATTAGCCCGGCGCGAAGGAACCCAGCCCGGCGAAGTTTGGATTGGCAGTCATTACGACACTTATGATTTCCCAAACTTTGTCGGCGCGAATGATGGCGGAAGTTCCACCGTAGTGCTGTTAGAGCTTGCACGCCAATGGGCTGGCGAAGGAAAACGCGAAGGGCAATCTATTGTGTTGGCATGGTTCGACGGCGAAGAACGATTCCCTCCAATCCCCTGGGAAGATTTCACCAATTCCACTTTCGGCAGTCGTGATTTAGCGGACCGACTTGCCAAGGCGGAAACCATCCAGAATATTTCTGCGTTCATTCTGCTCGATATGATTGGCGATGCCAAGTTGGGAGTTTTGAAAGAAAGAAGCTCCGACCCTCAGTTGAAGAAAATCATGGAGCGCACTGCGGGCGCCTTAGGTGATCCAAACTTGTTTGTCGGGCAACGCGACATTGAAGATGATCACATTCACTTTCGTCGCCACAACGTTCCAACCATGAACCTGATCGACTTCAACTTTGGCCCGGGCAATTCCTATTGGCATACGCGCAAGGACAACATGGAAAACGTTAGCGCAGAGTCTCTTGGTCGGATGGGTCGCCTGATGATGGCCGCTCTTCCTGCGGTGGAACGGGATTTTGCTCCTCGGGACTAGGCGCTGGACTCCATCCTTCTAGTACAGGAAGTAGTCCATCGATAAAGTCCTGCATGGTTTTGTGGCCCATAAAGGCAGCCCAGGAAACCACGATACGCCCTTCCGCAGTGACCAGCTTGCGGTCCGAGGACCGTGCAGAAATAAGAGTCACGGGGATTCGGTATAGGATTCCATCCATGGGGCCGGGAACGAATAAGCTGAAATCCCACTGCGTTCCGCAACGCAGCTGAGCGAGTGCCGTAAATCCAGAAAAGGGAAAGTCTGCATCGGCAAGGAAGACTTGTTCGAAGTCGTATGGGTCGACTTCTACATTCAAAAAACTATGCAGAGAACTCGCTGAGAATTCGGTTTTGCGCCCCTTCCAGACCGTCTGGGGCCGTGGCTGTTCTTCATTGCCAGATTTAAGGCGAAGATAGGTTAGGCGGACATCTCCTCTTTTTATATAGCGCAGAGATGGGTGCAAAGAGCCCACTCGATTTAACCCGGAACTTTCTGCTGCCACGCACAAAGGAGTCTCGCGACTCATCGCAGCAATCTTCCAGGCACCATCTTGCTTAGCAACGGTTAAGTAAACAATGGAATCCATATTCGGGAGAAAGCAATGCTTCGTGACTTCAAAGCATTGCCACTCTTGATGATGGAAGACCCCATCCGAGAACTTTTTGAGGGTGTAGAGTTTTTCAGGGTCCTCAATATCGTTCCACCGATAATGGAAATACAGTTCAGTAATAATTGGGAGGGAAATCAACTGATTTGGATACGGATCGATAATTCCTTGTCGAACCATGAGTAACTCACTGAGGACTACTTTTGCCATCCTGAGGTCGGCCTCGACAAAGGCCGGGCTCGGCTCATCCGGCTCCATCCCGGAGCTGCTTACCTTGCCCCGGAAGTCTTTGCACTCCTCCGTGAATTCCACTAGGAATCGGGACAGAAACTCTTCACCAGAACCGTCTGGGCTTTGCGCAATCCCACTTGCGTTTCCTGAAACGAAGAGCGCTGAAAAAAGTAAAACTAGAGAGTGAAACATGATGACCTGGCTAAGAAAAGAGTGGCGCATATGGCTTGAGAATCACTGTCACGCGGCCCCTCCACACCTGCAACCATACGCGAAGTCGAGGTTAGCTGTAAATGAATTCATATGTGGATCCTCTCCTCCATGATGGGCTGTAGCCGCTCCAACCATAAATAGCTAGAATTCAAGGAACTTCACCTATTCCTGTGACACCAACCTTTTAGGTATAGACTAACGACCGATGCCTATGACCCAGACCCCTCTCCGCTTCGCAAATGATTCTTAAGCAGTTCTACCTCGGTTGCCTCGCGCATGCCTCCTACATTGTCATCGACGAATCCACCCAAACGGCGGTGGTGGTAGATCCGCAGCGGGATATTGACCAATACGTGGAAGAGGCTGAAAAGCATGGTGCGCAGATTAAGCACGTCATTCTGACCCACTTCCATGCGGATTTTGTCGCCGGGCATCTGGGCCTGCGTGACCTGGTTGGTGCGCAGATTCACTTGGGCGCGCGGGCAGATGCGGAATACGACTTCGCCCCACTGGACGATGGCACCGATCTTGAACTTGGCAACGTCCGCCTCCACTTCTTGGAAACACCGGGACACACACCGGAAGGTGTTTCGGTCGTAGTCTTTGACCAAACCGTTTCGAATGATATCCCCCAAGCTGTGTTTACCGGCGACACCTTATTCGTTGGCGATGTTGGGCGGCCTGATCTCATGGCATCGGTCGGAGTCACTGCGAAGGAATTGGGCGGCATGCTTTACGATTCCTTGCACAACAAACTCATGAAGCTTCCCGACCCTACTACGGTGTACCCTGCCCATGGTGCAGGTTCTATGTGCGGCAAGAATTTGGGCAAAGAAACCTTTTCCACCATTGGCGAGCAACGGAGCTTCAACTATGCCCTGCAACCGATGACGAAGGATGAGTTCATTGAAGTGGTGGCTGCTGAGCAACCGGAAGCTCCGGCCTATTTCAGCCGCGATGCCATGATGAACAGGATGGAGCACCAAACTCTTGAGCAGAGCTTAGAGGGCGGAGTTCCCCCACTAAACCTTGATCAAGTTCTTGCTCTACGGGAACAAGGCGCGCAAGTGATTGACGTCCGTAGCGAAATGGCCTTTGCCGGTGGACACCTTGAAGATTCGGTGAGTTTAGGTTTAGATGGAAAGTTTGCCACTTGGGCAGGAACACTTTTGGACCCCGAACGAGACATCGTCATTCTCGGCGAACCTGGTCAGGAGAAGGAAGCGGCTATGCGTTTAGGACGCATCGGACTCGACCGCGTTGCTGGGTTCCTTGCTGGAGGCATACAGGCGCTCGGAAATCGGCCCGAGACTGTAGCCAGTTACTCAATGGTAAACATCCAGGGATTAGCCGACTTGCTGGCATCGGAAAACCCACCTTTAGTGATCGACATTCGATCGGAAGGTGAATACGACACCGCCCACATTGAGGGCAGCATAAATATTCCACTTCCTCACGTGAGGGAAAGAGCGCACGAAATTCCCGCCGACGTAAACATTTGTTTGTTGTGCCGAACCGGCTATCGCTCGGCCATTGCAGCAAGCCTTTTCAAGGCGCAAGGCATTCACGACCTGACTGACGTTGAAGGTGGCATGGTGGCATGGATTGCTGCAGACCAACCGGTCACATCCACCGCAACCTCTTGCCAAGCTTAAATCATGTCAACCAACACAAAAAACCATTATCAAGTCCTTATCGTCGGCGCAGGTACAGCAGGACTTTCGGTCGCAGCACGTCTAGGGAAGGCGCTGAAAGGAGCGGACATCGCGGTCATCGACCCTTCTGACAAGCACTACTACCAGCCTCTTTGGACCTTGGTAGGTGGTGGTGCGAGTCGTAAGGAATCGACCGAGCGTTCTCAAGCATCGGTGATTCCTAAAGGTGTTGAGTGGATCAAAGACGCGGTGACTCACTTTCATCCTGATGAAAATTCTTTGACCACAGCTGCGGGCAAAGAGCTTAGTTATGACTACCTGGTGGTTGCCCCTGGGATCCAAATGGATTGGGGCAAAATCCCTATGCTTAAGGAGACGGTTGGCCAAAACAATATCTGCAGCAACTACTCTTATGCGACAGTGGATTCCACTTGGGAAAACATCCGCAACTTTGAGGGTGGAACTGCCATTTTTACCCACCCAAACACGCCTATCAAATGCGGCGGAGCACCGCAGAAGATCATGTATTTGGCTGCCGATTATTGGCGCAAAAACCCACCCAAGAATCCTTACAAAGTAGTTTTCTGCATAGCCACTCCAGGGATTTTCTCAGTAAAGGCCTACGCCGACACCTTACTCGAAGTGGTGAGTCGCTACGGCATCGAAGTGAACTACCAACACGATTTGAGTTCCATTGACCCTGGGAGTCACAAGGCAACGTTCAAGAAGCTCGACACCGGAGAAGACGTTTCCATGGATTACTCCATGCTGCATGTCACCCCTCCCATGAGCGCGCCTGATTTTATCAAGCAAAGCCCTATAGCCAACGCCGATGGCTGGGTGGCCGTCAACCAAGACACCCTGCAACACCTTGAGTTCCAAAACATCTTTAGTTGTGGAGATGCTTCGGCTCTACCTACATCCAAAACCGGAGCTGCAATCCGCAAACAAGCGCCCACTTTGGTTGCGAACCTTCTTGCGCGTAGGGATGGCAAGCCCTTAACCAGCAAGTACGACGGCTACACTTCTTGCCCATTAGTCACAGGTTATGGAAAGCTCGTAATGGCTGAATTCGATTATGACCTGAAACGCCAAGAGACTTTCCCCATCGACCAAAGCAAAGAGCGGCGCTCCATGTACTTCGTGAAGAAGTATTTGCTGCCTAGGCTCTATTGGGATGGCATGTTGAAAGGCCGCGCATAGGGTACATCGTTGATTTTTGCGCTCATTGGTGCCGTCTTAATCGGCCTCAGTCTTGGGGTTTTGGGTTCAGGAGGATCCATTATCACAGTCCCGGTACTTACCTATTTGGTTGGGCAAGACGAGAAGATTGCGATAGCTGGTTCTCTGGCTATCGTGGGAACGATTAGCTTATTTGCCTCGATTCCTTACGCTCGAAAAGGTTTCGTCGATGGCCGTAGCATATTATTTTTCGGGGTCCCTGGAATGGCTGGCGCCTATCTCGGCGCATATCTTTCCGTCTTCGTGAGTGGCGCGGTACAACTTGGAATCTTCGCGATTCTCATGTTGTTGGCGGCGGTTCTTATGCTTCGACCCCTTAAAGAAGTTCCTGCCGAGAAAAACTTTCAACGTTCACCGCTCAAAATCGCAGCGGATGGACTGGTAGTGGGCATCATCACTGGATTTGTTGGCGTAGGCGGAGGCTTCTTGATAGTCCCAGCATTAGTTCTTCTCGGTGGACTCTCTATGCGTCGCGCCGTCGGAACCAGCTTGCTCATCATTGCCCTGAAGTCCTATGCCGGATTCGCCAAATACCTCGATGTACTCGATGATTTAGAACTAGAACTTGATTGGCAGGTCCTTGCAACCTTTTCGGTCCTTGGCATTGCCGGAAGTTTTATCGGTAACGCCATGAGTTCCAAACTGCCGCAAGAAATCCTGAAGAAAGCCTTTGCTTACTTCCTCTTTGTGGTGGGCATTTTTATCGTAGTGAAGAACTGGTCAGAAATGCTTCCCAGTTCCTAAAGGCCGGATTACCCGGCCTCCATCTCTTTTTCAGCGACCACTTCACGTTCGGCGCTAGCTCCCTGAGCCAAACGCGCTCGCGCTGGATCAACCGCTTCGGCACTAGAAAGGTCAAGCTCGCCCTCGCCTGCGACTTGGTCGAGCTCCACACTAACCACCATGGATACACCGCGTTTACGCATGGTGACTCCAAAGAGGCGTTCACATCGGGACATGGTGATGCGGTTGTGAGTCACTACCAGGAACTGAGTCGTGCCGGTGAAGTCACCGAGTACATCAACAAAGCGTTCTACGTTTGCATCATCCAATGCGGCATCGACTTCGTCCAACAGACAGAAGGGCGATGGGCGCGATTGGAAGACTGCGAGTAGAAGTGCCAAAGCAGTCAGGGTGCGCTCCCCGCCGGAAAGCAGGTTGATGGAACGCAGCTCCTTTCCTGGAGGACGCACAGTGATTTCAATTCCTGCCTCAAGTGGATCAACATCGGCCTCCAGTTGAATGGAAGCTTTGCCACCACGGAACAGGCGTCGGAAAATATGCTCGAACTCGCCTTGTACTTTTTGGAAGGTTTCGACGAAACGTTCGCGGCACTTGATATCGAGCTCCTCCAAGGTGTCAAGGAGGTTGGTTTTGGCAGTGACCAGGTCGTCGCGTTCACGGATTAAGAAGGTCTCGCGCTCCTGGCGGTCTTCCAGTTCTTGCACGGCATCGAGGTTGACCGAACCGATGCTCTCGATTTTCTTCTTCAACTGATGCAACTCTTGACGCCAAGCATAAGCATCGGCATCTTCCGGCAACGGTGTCTCCAGGTCGATTTCTAAGCTACGCGCAAGGTCTTCGAGTGGTTGCCCAAACTCCTCCACGACACCACGAATGAGTTCATCCAGCTGCATTTGAATTTTCTGGACTTCCAAGGCTAAAGCCTGACGCTTCTCCAACAGGCGCTCCATATGACCACTTTCATCTGCGTTCCGTGCACGTGCTGCGTGCAAAACTTCGCTGGCCCGATGTAACTGAGTGAAGGCATCGTCCACGCGCCCAGCAATCTCAGCACGACGTTCCAACAAACTGGTGCGTTCGATGCGTGCCTTCTCCGCTTCTTCACGAAGAGCGGCACAGCCTTTTTCCAAATCCGTAATCTCGGTTTCGAGACTTCCATGTTCACGGGTTTGCTTTTCGGTACGGGTCAGGAGCTCGGCATGACGCGTACGCCAGTGCTTGAATTCCGTCTCCAGTCCAGAGTGAGCCACGCGTGCTTCCTGCTGTCCCTGCGATGCATTTTCAAAAGTCGCATCCTTTTCATCTGCGACGCCCTGCAACTGCTCCAACTCCTCATTAGAGCGCACCCGAGTCTCCTCGATGTCATCGCGACGCTTGGCCGCATCACCTTCCACCTTAGTGGTGCTCTCTACGACATCGGCCAATTGCTTGGCTTCTTGGTCCATGGCGGAAAGTTCTTCCTTCAACGCCTTTGCGCGACGCTCCACGGCCCCGAAGCGGGCGCGGCAATCTTCGCGGTCGGCGACGGCTTTGCGCAACACCAACTCGGCTTCCCCAGCTGCGACATCTGCACTGCCAAGCGAGGCTGCTGCGGCTTCCTCCAAAGCAAACGCACGATCAAACTCAATCTGCGCTTCCTTCAAAGTTTTGGCAGCTAAATCACGTTCGTTGCGGCGCGCCAAACGTCCGGTGGAATCCTCGGCAAGAACTCCGCTGCGCAAGTATCCGCGGCCTTGGATGGCTCCAGTTGCACTTAAGAAAAGCGCTTCCGGATGCTGTTGCGCAAGGCTCGCTACATCGACGCCTTCTTCAGCACAGTAAACCGCGCCAAGTCGTGCGCAAAGTGAATCGCAAGCGGCATCGTTGCCACTCAGCAAGGAGCGCAAAGTGCGAGTTCCCTTGATTGCAGGAGCGGCATCCATCTTCCCTTGCATAGGGAAGAAGAAGTCGTACATGCCATCGGCCAGATCTTGCGCTGCGCCACGGTCATGCAACCAGATGGCGTGCTGCAAACGTCCGAGCAAGTTCTCCAACAAACGGTCCCAAGGCTGCTCGATGTGAACATCCTCCAGAATCCAACCACCCACGCCTTCATGCTTAGCTGCCAAAAACTTGCGCAAGTAATCGGGGACACCGGGCATTTCTTCATCAATGGCCTGGAAAGCTTCCAAGCGCGCCGAAGCTGCTGCACGCCGCTGACGCGCTTCATGCGCAACTTTGCTATAGCCACTACGCTCGTCCTTCAAGCGCGAAACTTCTTGAGAAATCTTGGTGCTTGCTTCTTGCGCTTTTTCGGCGCCAGCCACGAAACCACTCAAGCTCAGGCCCAGTTCTTCAAATTCTTTATGAGAAGATTCGCTCTCGGAAGCAATCTCAACACGACGACGCTTAAGCGCCGCCTGGCCGCCTTCCGCCTCACTGCGACGCTTGGCCGCATGCGCAATTTCATTATTCCAACGCGTGCGTTCTTGAAGCGCATCAAGCACGGTGCGGCGCAAGCCTTCCATGCGATCGCGCTGACTACGACGCGCCTCACGAGCTTCTGCAAACGCGGCCTCGGCTTCCTTCAGCACGGCCTCTGTTTTTGCTAAACCGTCCGTGAGGCGAGTTTGCTCATGCAGCAAACCGGAAGCCGCATCGGCGTCTTCCTGCTTCTCGCTAGCCAGCGATGTCAAACGCAAGCGGTCCCGTTGGATCCGGGCTTCGCCTTCACTCGCGCGAGTCTCCAAACCATGCACGCGCTCTTCCAAACCGGCCGCTTTTTCCTTAATCTCCCCAGCTTCGCCACGCAAAGTATCGTGACGTTCGCGCAGAACCGATTCTTCTTGTTCCAGTTCTGCGAGTTTCGCCTGCACTTGATCACGCTCGGTGCGCAAGCTTTCCACCTGCTTTTCAAGCTCGCCTTCCTGGACACGCAGCTCTTTATCCTGCTGCGACCAAGTGGCATGATCGGCTAAAGAAAAGCGCACGCGCAATTCGCGGTGACGGTCACGCATCTCCACAAAGCGCTTGGCCTTGCCGGCCTGCAAGCGCAAAGAGCGAACCGCCCGAGAAACTTCCTCCAAAACATCTTCGACGCGTGACAAATCTTGGTCGACACGCTTCAGCTTTAGCTTGGCTTCATGTTTGCGCGCCTTGTATCGCGAGATACCGGCCGCTTCTTCAAACACACTACGCCGCTCTTCTGGGTTGGCAGCAAGGACGGCATCGATCTTGCCTTGTGCGAGAACCATGTAGCCTTGCACGCCGAGGCCGGTATCCAACAACACTTCGCGCACATCTTTGCGCCGCACTTTACGGCCGTGGAGTAGATACTCAGCATCGCCGCCAGCGAACAAACGGCGCCCTACCGCAAGTTCACCGCCGGGCTCCACAATCTTGCCATCTGGATCGCCCAGGATAACTTCAACCATGGCATAAGGCGCGGCCGCACGACCTTCTGCGCCTTTAAAGATGACATCGTCCATGGCGTCGGCGCGGAGGGCCTTGGCGGAACGCTCGCCCATGACCCACAACAGGGCATCGACCACGTTTGACTTGCCGCAACCGTTTGGGCCAACAATGCCAGTTAAACCACGCTCGACAGGAATGACGGTGCGGTCGGCGAAGGACTTAAAGCCTTCCAGTTCGATTCGTTTCAGGTACATGAAATTTAGGATTCGCGCGCGGCAGAGGTGCGCGGCTCAGGGGGATTCGAGAGGCGCGCGACGAGGCTGCTCCCAAGAAGGGCGGCGGCTGGGAGTTCCAGCCAAGGGGCGGTATCGAGCGCCATGGACAACATTTCATCGGAAGAAGGTCCTGGCATCCAGCCACAACCGTGTTCCTGAGGTCCAAAAATTCCACTGCGCTCAGCCATGCGGAATCCAGCGGCGCGAGTGTGCGGTGGACAAGAAAATTCCAAACGCAGGCCAGCTTTTTTTGCAGCGCGATTGAAACGGTCTCGAAGAGCCAGGATTAAACGCCTGGCGCGGACACTGCGCAACGCCGTATCCGGGAACAATAAGTTCAAAGCCTTAGGCAAGCCCGAAGGAGTCAAATGCACATGCGGGCGCTCGCCAGCTTTTGCGCGCGAACAAATCGTCGCTAGGGCACTGCAGCTGAGGTCGAGCGTTTCTTGAACCTGTTGGAAGAAGTCATCGACCTGCAGAGGACCGGCATCGACGGCGGCTTGAATTAAGTCAATCGCTGCACCTTGATTCAGACGACGCTCACTTAACTCAGCGGCAACCGGATAGCGGGTCGGCGGTTGCCACTGCACCGAGGTTTTGCCAAGTGCGACCAATGCCTTGACTTTATTCCGCTCTGCCTGCAACAACGGATGTGCCGGAATCCGATGCCAAACGCCTGCTTCAGCCCATTTCTGCGCCAACTCTATTTTGGAGGTCGCGAAACGTAAATGCATGCCCGGTCCAGTCAGCCACTGCGGCGCCATAACCGATAAATCTCCATGTTCGCGCGATGCTGGCCAAAACACTTGGACTTCATGGGCCCGCAAACGAGCTTCGGCAACACGTTTCCAAAACGCAGCTTCGTTTTCTTCGGGTTCAGGATGTAACCACAAACGCAACGGGCGCATCCAATCGCCGAGGGCGAGTAAATCAAAACGTCCGGCACGCCACGCCTCGAGTTGTGGAGCAGAGAAGATCTCCTCGAGAGCAAAGCGCGCGAGGATTTCGCTACCAAGCTGCGGACGCGCATCTTGCCCCTGAGGTCCGATACTCGGCAAACCTGGAGCGCCAACTTCCGACGGCAAACATTCACCGCCTAACCAGGCGCGGAGTTGACGTCGTTCGATGCCGAGACTTTCCTCGTGCATGGGCCCACCGCGAAGCCCCATGGTGCGGCATTCGTTTTCGGTAAGTGCGCTGACTAAACGTCCGGTTAAGTGTTTACTGCCGAGAGCAACCAAGCGTCTTTCCACACGGCGTGCAACTGTGCGTGCAACACTGCTTTCTAAATAGAGGTCGCGCATTAAAGAACGGGCGACTCGCGCGCGCTCCCAAATGCTGGAAATCGATTCTTTGCCGGCAGGCGTAAACACCCGCAAACCGGCCTTAATCTCTGATTCCTCCATGCGGTACCAGGCATAAGTCTCGGCTGCATCGGGGCAATCGTAGAGCCGCAGCACTTCCACCACTTCTTCGGCAAGCCGCTCACTCTCAATGCGTCCCATGACATTGGCAGCACGCACCCACACCGTTTCCACAAATTGTTGCGCAAGCACAACTTGGTTCCCAGCGGACTCCAAGGCCAGTGCTATCGATTCGGTTAAGCGTAGACGATCAAAACTTTGTTCCGATCCATCGCGTTTCACCACACGGCGTAGATCAACGCTTGTTCGCACTTCCACCTTCAAGGAATGGTTTTAGTTCCGTAACAAACTGTTCGACATCTTTGAACTCGCGGTACACCGATGCAAAGCGAACATAAGCCACTTGGTCGAGCTTCTTCATTTCTTCCATGACCAATTGCCCAATGTATTTACTGCCTACCTCGCGGTCGAACATCTCGGTGAGACGGCGCTCGATGCTTGCGGTGATTTTCTCAAGGTCCTCCATGGAGACCGGGCGCTTCTCGCAAGCCTTCAAAATCCCTTTTAGGATTTGTCCGCGATCAAAAGGAACTCTGGAGCCATCTTTCTTCACCACACGCAAAGGAGTTTCCTCCATCCGTTCGTAAGTGGTAAATCGACGGCTGCAATCCATGCATTCGCGGCGGCGGCGGATGGAAAAACCATCAGCGGCAGAACGCGAGTCAATGACTCGGTCGTGGTCAGCTTGGCAATAGGGACAACGCATCGGACAACCCGTGGTAGAGGTCGAGTGGCTGCACCCTTTTTACCACAACACCTAGTGGTCTACCAGTGCTGAAGGGGCCTCTCAGCGCTTATTTTACAACTTCCTACTTGCCAACGCAGAAAGAAGAGAAGAGTCGGTCGAGCACATCCTCAGGAGTGGCTTCCCCCACCAACTCGGCCAGATTCAACAGTGCTGCGCGGATGTCCTCCGCAACCAGGTCCTGATGACCGCCTTGCGCATCCCATTGCTGCCCCCGCTCCAGCGCGCTAATGGCGGTGCATAGGGCTTGCTGGTGCCGTTCTGAGTGCTTTAACGCCAAAGATTGGGCCTTTTCGGCGCTGTGAAAGGATTCCACCGTGGCCCCCTGCAGTTGAGCGAGGCCTTGACCGGTACGAGAGCTCAAACTGGTTTCCGGCACCCCGCCGAGGAGCTGCTGCAAAGCCTGAAGGAGCTCCGGGCTCCGTGCCGCAACGCTGAGGTCATCGGCCTTGGTCCATACCAAGATGGCAGGGGCTTCCGGGAGTTGGGCAGGTAGGCTTCTTGGATGTGCGTCAGATGAAAGGCAGAACCATAGGAGATCTAGCCCGGCATCAGAGGAGGCAGCAAGGTGGCGGGCGGCAGCATCGTGGGCATCAACCGATGCACCACCCAAGCCTGGAAAATCAACCAGCGTGATGGGGATTTCGAGCTGTGGGATTTTCCAAGTGGATTCACGTCGATCACGAGTTGTTCCAGCTTGTGCAGAAATCAGACTGCG
>Ga0316209_1000958_pt1 | contig 36937 bp, 24 predicted proteins | sample 6monopyrite_MG_FD_204945 | JGI IMG/M metagenome (GOLD analysis project Ga0316209, IMG submission 204945) | Microbial mat bacterial communities from mineral coupon in-situ incubated in ocean water Damariscotta River, Maine, United States -... | ecosystem: Environmental > Aquatic > Marine >...
CGGGCATATTCTCCCAAGTTTTGGTTTTGTAAATCTAAATACCAAGGCTCCACTTCGTTGAGTAAAAAACTAATTAAATAAGATTGGTCATTGAGACCTGATGGCGCTCCTATTAATTCGATGTGCTCGTAAGTGTTCTCATTGATATACACAGCATTCATGGGAGTTAAGGTTTGGTAATCATTGGGGCGACCAAGGTGGGGATAACCGAAATGCTCACTGGCGTCATTATCAGGTTCATTTATATCATCACTCAACTCGTCAAATAGCAAACCTTCTGCTCTCATGTCGTAACGCATGTTGTTTGGCCACAGGTTCGTGTTAATGGCTAGAGAAGACAGGGCGGGCACAAAAGCGATGTTTTCTTTGTACACATAGTCTGTAAAGCCAAATGGAGAGTTCCACCTCAAGGCAAAATTCACATTTTTCCATATACTGTTTATATAAGACCCGTAGCTATTGTCCATTTCTAGCCACCTTTGTAATGAAAATTCATCGTCAGCCAGTGTTTGCCAATTTCCAAATAACCACTTGCGGGTTACTTTTCTGTGAAACACCCTTGCTGGATTGTTATTAAGTGGCGAGTTGGTGTATCTAGACGCATATAATTCTACATCCCATTTTTTGTGATAAATTAAAGGGATAAATTGACTGTGTTCTTCATAAGTCTTATCCCCTGCGTTTAAAGTGTAGTAATCATCATTGTTATAACTTCCCACAGACACGGCTACATTTCTTGTTGCGCTGGGGAAACCTCGGTGTTTGGTTAGTTGTGGCCCTAAAAAGTAGGTGTTCTCCAATTCGCTTATGTAGTCTCTTCTTTTTTGATGAAAACGGTGTTCTGCTCCATCGTTTCCTGCGTAACCGTTTACATCATAACGTTGTTGCTCCTGTGAGCCTGTTGTTTTCATGTTGTTGTAGGCAATGTTAAAACCGGGTATTCCAGCAGTACTCACGGCGACACTTTTAGCTGCAAATTGGTGAGCTAAAGGGTTGTTGGCACCATGTAGAGGAGTATCAACAGGAATCCACATTCTTGTATGATGATGATCATCGCTATTTTGATTAAGATGTTCATGCTCCATTTTCATGAGCATGTGTCTCCAGTAGTGCCCTCCCATGCTAAAACCCAATACAATGTTCTCATGTTTAGATCGAGTTGCTTCTTTCTGAGGCTCAACAATTTGACTTATAAAGGAAGCCAATAAAGCTCCTCCTTTTCTAATTGACCTATAACCAGGGTCTATTCTCATGATAACAACATCGTAACCTAGGATGCTTAAAAGTTTTGCGAAGCCTACAAAGTAATTGGGGTCAGAACCTTTGAAATTAAACTTTGTATTGTAAAGTTTCTCTAAAGATGGGAAATTTGGCTGCACCGTTGGTCTAAAACCATGCAACATAAAAAAGGGTTTGACAAAAAGGTTTGTGTTGTTACATTCTCCCCAGATAATGTTATATCTTAATTTTCCATCGCTCGTTTGAAAAGTGAGCTCGTCGACGTAAGCAAAGATTCCTCCTTTTGGCTCATTTACGCCAACAAAATACTCATCATTCACCACAAAAGACATGGATTGATTTAGTACTTCTCCGTTGGTAAAATGTACATTGAAGTTAAAAACGGTGTCTGTTGCTACGAGTTGCAGGTTGGCTGTGTCGTTAAAATAAAGGGTGTAACTATTTACGCCATAATTTAACACCACATAATCTATATCTTGATCGGAGAATACATAATCTTCGTTTAAAACAAAACTAATTTCTTGGTCATAAATGGGAATATCATAAGTAGGTGCAACAGAAAAATAGTAATGTGTTTCACTAACATCTGCAAAGGTTTTGCCTGGAGAGAGCTGCCAACCGTCGTCTAATTGACTGGTGTTTACATACAAATCGTTGTTTTGGTAGCTCTCATCTTTAATAAAAGTGGCTTCTTTGTAAATAATGCCCAATGGTAGTGTAAAACTCCCTCTTTCTGCGGAAATATCATTCCAATAGTTAAATACACGTTGCGTAAATTCAAAAGTGCTGTCTGCACGGTCAAGAAGTGGGTAGCTGAGGTTAAAAGTGTGATACAACATCATAAAATCTTGCACGTTTTTTTGACTGGAAGAATCTTCTCGCATCTTCTTAATTTGATTGCGGTCTATGGTTACAGCCCTGTCCAATAAGGGCAAAGTTGAAAGAGGAGTGAGAGAACTGTATTCTCTGTTTGCAATTTCAAACTCGGTGTAAATGGTAGTGTCCTCAACTTGTGCTTCTACTACTCCGTAAAAGAATAAGAAGCTTATTGCTATAAATAACTTCATCGTTCTTTTTATTGTTGATTCGTTTCTAATTCAGAAATGCGTTTTTCTTGCGCTATCAAGTGCAAAGTCAACTCTTCAATTTTCTCCAAGAGCAATCGGTTCATTTCGCCTAAATCTACTCCCTCTTTTTTAACTTCCTCTGTGCTTGGTATATTGGGTAAGTGTCCTTCTTTGGCAATGAATTTTTCTACTTCTTGCAACGGCATTAGTTGGTAATCCTTTTCAAAAACATAGTCTGACCATGTTTCCAAGTCAACTTTGATGTGTCTTGCACGAATCAACCCCGAATTTTCTATCACAAAAAGCTTTCTATCTACATTTTCTACAACAAAAAGTTCTTTATTAGGATTGGTTGCGAGAGAATAGACTGTTTTCATTTGAAAATCAGCATTGGGAATTGTGGGGTCAACATTACCAAGAGAAATTCTACGACCATAAATTCCAGTACCACCAACAACATCCAATTGCACTCGTGGTGTTTGTGTTCCAACCCCAACAAAAACTTGCGGACATTCTGTATAGATTTTATTAGTTCCATTCGCCCATCGAGGATTGGAGATTGGTGTGTTGTCAAAACATCTATCACCAATTAGTGGACCTGATGGCATGTATAGGTCTGCTATTATACTTGGTAAAAGGTCTGCATAATTAAGTGATTTGGTCACTCCGTTATTATTAATTGCGAGAAAGTTATAATTACCAGCAATAATGTTTGCGTTGGATAGACTGTTTACATTTGGTAATTTCAGTAAACCTTCTACTTTAACATTTCCAATGGTTCTTAAATTCCCATCTACTCTAGAATTTCCATTAACCCTAAAATCTTGCTTTACAATAGCATCTCCCTTCATGGTCATTTTTTGCTCTATAATCATTCTATCCATTGCACGAATAGCTTTGTTTACAATTAAGGAGTCTTTAATTAACAGACAAGAATCGATAATCATATTACCATTTACATCTAACTGAGCAGAAGGTGTTAATGTTCCTACACCGACTCTACCTGTGCTAGGAAGTGTATTGTCTTGAGCAAATAATGTGGAAGATGCAATGACAATAATTGCCGTGATTAAATTTTTCATAAAGCCTTAATTTTTACCAAGTCTAAAAAAAAAAAAAACGGAAAAACAAAGTTTTTGAGTGGAAAAGTGTTAAAAATGGGTGGAAAATTTAATTTTTAGAGCAATTAAATTTCCAAACGCACCGAATTAACGAAGGTCTCGTTTTTCATCTCCTCCGTCATTAATAACAAGCACCGCAATCACTAAAATTCCCAAATAAGTAGGAATTCTATAACGAACAATAGCTCCTAACACAGGGGTAACCCATCCGATTAGCAATGATAAAGTAACAATTGAAAGAATGATGCCAATGATTAAAGCTTTTTGATTCTTTGATAATTTCCTTCTCTTCACAATCGCGGAAATTAAGAATACAAAAAGGAGCAAAGTCTCTATCATGGCTGGATATTTCAACCAGCCACCTGGATCACTGATAAAAGGGCGTAAAAGACTGTTCATAAGTGCTTCAGGGATATTTTTAAGCAATTGAGTAAAAGAATCATTGATGAGGGTCACTTCAATAAAACCATCGCTTTGTAGGTTTTGAAAATAAATAAACCATTTTTCTCCAGACGGTTGCAATGTGATAGGAATAGGTTTTTTCATACCACCATGTTGCAAAACCAACGCATTGATTTCTTTGGAAAGAGAAACGGAATCCCCTTCAATGATTAAATCAGCAATTTGGTCTTGGCGAAAGAAATAGAAGTTAGAATCTGCCATTGCATGAACTCCTCCTTTTCCTACATTTTTAAAATCAAATTGCTTTCGAGATAAGACATGAATGATTTTATCTCTTTGTTTTGAAAAGATAAAAAGGGATACAATTCCCAAAGAAAATAAAATAAGGAGTGAGGCAATGATTCTCTTTTTTGTCAAATAGTTGTATAAAATATAAAAGACCAAGCCAGGAATCATTGCAAATAAAACGTAAGGTTTAAATCCTATCAAAAGAAGAATACCGAGCAAAGTATAAGACCAATTTTTCTTTGTAGAAATAGTTTTATCAAACAATCCCCTTAGGAGTAAACTCAATCCCAAAAACATAAATGGTTCTTTCAAGATACCAGAGGACCAAAAGAGCAAGCTTGGCAAAAGTAAAAACGATAGAAAAAGAATTCGATTGCTCAAAAGTGTCCATTCTTTTAAGGTGAGAAATAACTGTTTCAATGCTATTGTAGAGATAAAACACATGGCAATGATGTGATTTGCTGTGTTTCCAAAGCTGATAAAATGAAAAAGGCTGTGAACACGAACAATGTTTCTATTATCGTTGATCAATGTTTGAGCTCCTGCATCCCAGTGAGATGTGTCTTGGAGGTAGGTAAGCATCAATTCTTGCTGATTACCTAATCCTGACATTAATTTTAAATAATCGAGGGGAGAAGTGTAAAAAACGGCATTCAAAATTTCACTTTCTGCCATGAAAACTCCTGCATCAGCACTTAAAGTTCCTTTTCCATAGATATCTGTGTAGATGTAAAGAAAGACAAAACCCACCAAGACTTTTAATGAAAAAGCGAGCGGTAATATCCAGCTATTAAGAGAAGTAACGTTTAATTTCTTTACATACTTAAATGCAAAAAACAATAGTGCAAAAAGGAAAAAGGTGTAAAACATTCCTGATTTTTTCGTAAAAATAAACAATATTCGATGCGAAGTGTCAGTTTGTCCAAATTCTAGGACAGTTTGTCATAAAAATGTTGATGGCATAGTGATTGACTATGTAGAATCAAACAATTAAAATTAATAAAATGAAAGCAGGTAAAATAAATGTACAAACGGAAAACATATTTCCAATCATTAAAAAATTCTTGTATTCTGACCATGAAATATTTTTAAGAGAATTGGTGTCAAATGCAGTAGATGCTTCTCAAAAGTTAAAATTTTTCTCTACGAATGGCGAATTTAAAGGGAAGTTAGGTGAGCAAAAAGTTGATGTTATTCTTGATGCCAAAGAAAAAACACTTACTATAAGAGATTATGGTGTTGGAATGACGGAGGATGAAATAGACAAATACATTAATCAAATTGCATTTTCAGGTGCTGAAGAATTTGTTGAAAAATACAAAGGAAAAGAAGGAGCAGAGCAAATAATAGGTCATTTTGGTTTAGGGTTTTATTCATCATTTATGGTGGCAGACAAAGTTCAAATTCGAACTCTCTCTCACAAAAAGGGATCTAAAGCAGTACAATGGGAAAGTAACGGTTCTCCAGAGTTTACAATTGAGGAAATTGAAAAAGAGCAGATAGGAACTGACATAATTCTTTACATCTCAGAAGAATCAAAAGAATTTACAGAGAAAGCAAGAGTACAGGGAATTTTGGATAAATATTGTAAATTTTTACCTACAGCTGTTGTTTTTGGGACAAAAACGGACTATATAGATGATCCAAAAGGAGAGAAGGATGAGAACGGTAAGATAAAAAGAGTTTCAATTGAAGTTCCAAATCAAGTGAATAATGTCTCACCCGCTTGGACAAAAAAACCTGCAGAGTTATCAAATGAAGAATATAATTCTTTTTATAGAGAATTGTATCCTACAACGATGGAATCGCCTTTATTTCACATTCATTTAAACGTTGATTACCCGTTCAATTTGACCGGAATTCTTTACTTTCCAAGAATTCAAGAGAACATTGAAGTGCAGCGAAATAAAATTAATTTATACTCGAATCAAGTTTTTATCACAGATAATGTAGAGCAAATTGTACCAGAATTTTTAACCTTACTTCACGGTGTTATTGATTCTCCAGATATACCACTGAATGTCTCTCGTTCTTATTTGCAAAGTGACAGTAATGTGAAGAAAATTTCTTCTCATATTACCAAAAAGGTAGCTGATAAATTAGCGTCAATGTTTAAGAAAGATCGTAAAGATTTTGAATCTAAATGGGAAGATCTAAAAATATTTGTCCAATACGGAACACTGTCTGACGATAAATTCAGTGAGAAAGCAAAATCATTTTCTTTGCTTAAAAACACAGATGGAAGCTACTTTTCTATTGAAGAATACAAAGAAAAAGTGGAAACTTTGCAAAAAGATAAAGATGACAAAGTTGTAATGCTTTATACCAACGATCCTGTTGAACAATTTGGTTTTGTAAAAAAAGCAAAGGATAGAGGTTATGATGTCTTGCACATTGACGGACCGATTGCTCCGCATTGGATAGCAAAATTGGAGCAAACGTATGAAAACATTACTTTTTCTCGTGTAGATGCCGACACTTTGGACAAATTGATTCAAAAGGACGAAGAAATTCCTTCTAAATTAAGCAAAGAAGATGAAGAATCTCTAAAACCATTATTTGAAGGTGCCGTTAATAAGGATAAATTTACTGTTCAATTTGAAAGTATGAATTCTGATGATGCACCTATCATTATTACGCAACCAGAATTTATTCGCAGAATGATGGAACAACAGAAAATGGGCGGTGGCGGCTTTATGGGTGCATTTCCAGATATGCACAATTTGATGATTAATGGAAATCATGAAAAAATACAAGAGATTTTAAAAACGAAAACAGAGAAATCTAAAAAATCTAAAGTCAAGCAATTAACGGATATTGCTTTGCTATCTCAAGGATTGTTAAAGGGAGAAGCTTTAAACCAATTCATTGAAAGAAGTATAGAGAAAGTTTAATAGATTTGTAACAACAAAATGTCGTTCTGCCTAGCAGAGCGACATTTTTAAATAAAAAAGGTATTGATTAAGTGGATTTTTGCGTTTGCAGGTTTTTTTCTCCTAAAGAGAAGCTTCATGGGAGGTGTTTTAGGTTTCATGCTGGGTTCTTTTATAGAGAATTATCAAGGTGCAATGAATCGTGCAAAAGCAAATGCACAAAGTCAAGGTCGTAAATTTACCCCGGAGGATGTATTCCAATTTTACCAACAGAGATCATCTTCAAATGATGTGCCTACTATGTTGATGGCTCTGTCGGCTGCAGTAATGAAAGCAGACGGTAAAATATTAAAATCTGAATTAGACTATGTCAAAGCATTTTTTAATCAGCAATTTGGACCTCAATTTTCTAGTAGTCATTTGCAAACATTAAAGCAATTTTTAGACTCTGATACTATTCCTTTGCAACGAATTTGCCAAGATATTCAAACAAGAATGCAACCCGCTGTTAGAACGCAGTTACTACATTATCTTTTTGGAATTGCTAAAGCTGATGGAGATGTTTCACCACCAGAGATAAGAGTAATTGAGCAAATTTCTAATTTAATGGGAGTGTCTTCTGTTGATTTCGAAAGCGTGAAGAATATGTTCTATCGAAATGTAGATTCTGATTATACTATTTTAGGTATAACTTCTTCTGCCAGTAATGATGAGGTGAAAAAAGCGTATAGAAAAATGGCAATAAAATTTCACCCGGACAAAGTCGCGCAGATGGGTGAGCAATACCAAAAAGGAGCTAAAGAAAAATTTCAGCAAATTCAAGATTCATACGAAGCAATTAAGAAGCGAAGAGGGATGAAATAATTGAGAGTGAGGAGCTGAAATTATAGTGTGTAATGATGCGACAAATCTCCTCTTGAACCCTCCATGATTTCTCTTTTATTTACAGCGTAATAGGATGTTAGTCTAGAATGAGAAACGAGTCTAAATTTCTCTTTTAAACATTGACCCCAATAGCAAACATTGCAGGTTTCTTAGACAAATCGTATGCTTTAATTCTCCATTCTTTAATTGTCATTGAGCGAATATCTTGACTCGAAATTGTAATATTACTGGCGATGCAGAGCATTGTTGGATCGGCTAATTCGTTCAGTAAATCATCCAAAACATTCATATTTCTAAAAGGAGTATCCATAAAAAGATGAGTAATTCTGGTTTTACGGGTGTCTGATTCGTATCGTTTTAATGCATTAATTCTCGCTTTTCTTTCCTTAGGTAAATAACCATGAAATGCAAAATTTTGCCCCGAGAAGCCACTTCCCATTAGGGTCATTAGAATAGAAGAAGGACCAACAAAGGGATGCACATTTATTTCTTTGCTATGTGCAAGACTTACAATTGCTCCTCCTGGATCTGCCACTCCTGGGCTCCCTGCATCAGACATTAGACCAATGTTTTTTCCATCGATTGCAGGTCGAATGAAAGAATACAATTCACCTGGATCCGTTCTGTGATTAAGAACAAAAAATTCACAATCATCAATAGGAAAAGATCGATCCACTTTTCTGAGAAATCTGCGAGCTGATTTAATATTTTCTACAATGAAAATTCGTAATTCTACAACTTTAGCCTGCACATCAGCTGGAATAATATCATTTACAGTTTCGCCTCCAAGTGTTGTCGGAATTAAATACAGAATACCTTTTTTCATTATTTGTTGAGTTTTTTCATAATACAATCTGTTGCATTGTCGAGAAGCTTATAAACCTCTATAAATCCTCTGTCACCTCCAAAATAAGGATCAGGAACTTCTAACTTCATGCCTGGATGAGATTCGTCAAGTATCATTTTTACTTTATTTTCATCTTCACTACTCCTAGACAACGAAAGAATATTTTGGTAATTACTATCATCCATTGCATAGATGAGGTCAAAATTATCGAAATCGGCAACTTCAAATTGTCTTGCTCGAAGATGATCAATAGATAAACCATAGGATTCAGCCGTTGACGTCATTCTTAAATCGGGTGATTGACCGATGTGATTGTCACATGTTCCCGCTGAATCTACCGAGTGATTCAAGCCGTTGCTGTCTATTTTTTTTTGTAACAACGCATCAGCAAGAGGAGATCTGCAAATATTACCCAGACATACCATTAAAATTTTCATTCTACAAAAGTAGCAAAACAACGCTATTTAAGCCCTAGTTTACATTAAATGACGATAAAAGCTCCTAAAAACGGTCACAGAATATTCGCTGAGGGAAGCAGATTACACTCTAATTGATACAGTTTAATCATTTAGATTTTTTTTAACCAACCATTTTACGTGCGACAACGTTATTATAGTACACGAACCAATTTAATTTAAACTATGAGACAGCTTAAAATAACGAAGCAAGTTACGAATCGCGAGACTGCATCCTTGGATAAATATTTATTGGAGATAGGTCGCGTTGATTTAATTACGGCTGAAGAAGAAGTAGAGTTGGCTCAGAAGATTAGAAACGGAGATAAGCGAGCTTTAGAAAAATTGACGAAGGCAAATCTTCGATTTGTTGTTTCAGTGGCCAAACAATATCAAAATCAAGGTCTATCATTGCCAGATTTAATTAATGAGGGTAATGTTGGTTTAATCAAAGCAGCGAAACGGTTTGACGAAAGTAGAGGGTTTAAATTTATCTCCTATGCTGTTTGGTGGATTAGACAGTCTATCTTACAGGCTTTAGCCGAGCAAGCTAGAGTGGTTCGTTTACCATTGAATAAAATTGGAACCATAAGTAAAATTAACAAAGCTTTCTCAGAATTAGAGCAAAAGTTTGAAAGGCCACCATCGGCTGATGAACTTGCCGAATTTTTAGGTTGTACAATTGGTGATATTCAACAATCGTTGCAAAATACCGGTCGACATGTATCTATGGATGCTCCTCTTGTTGAGGGTGATGAATCTTCATCTAGCATGTATGATATTCTTCCAAATGACTCATTACCTGGTCCTGAGAAGAAGTTACTACTAGATTCTTTAAGAACTGAAATAGAGCGCTCTTTAACAACCTTGACCGCGAGAGAAGGTGATGTTGTCAGAATGTTCTTTGGCTTAAATGAGAAACCACCAATGACTTTAGAAGAAATTGGCGAACGTTTTGAATTAACAAGAGAAAGAGTAAGACAAATAAAAGAAAAGGCAATTCGTAGGTTAAGACTCACTACCCGAAGCCGGATGTTAAAAACATACCTAGGTTAAGCGGGGTCAACGTCGATTACGATACGAATTGATTTATAAGTAGGGACGCAATAAAATTCATCGATAATATGATGAATGCGTTCCTTTACTTTTTTGTCACCTGCGTCTTTTTCTATTTTCAACGTTATTTTTTTTAGAAATAAGTTGTGGATTCGCTTAACAATGGGGAATTCCGGACCTAGAACTCTTTCCTTGAATGTTAACTTTAGTCTATCTGCTAAATCACTTGAGGATTTAATGACAAGATTCTCATCTCTGTGTTTAAGGGTAATCTCTATGATTTTAAAGTATGGAGGATAGAAAAAATTCTCTCGTTCTGTGATTTCATTCTTATAAAAATCAACATAGTCATGGTCTATCACTTTTTGAATAACCCAGTGATCTGGATCCCCCGTTTGAACAATAACTTTCCCTCTTTTTTTTCTTCTTCCGGCTCTACCAGCGACTTGCGTCATTAATTGAAAAGATCGTTCAAATGCTCTGAAGTTCGCTCGATTAAGCAACATATCTGCATCCAAAATCCCCACTAGATTCACATTGTCGAAGTCCAGCCCTTTAGTGACCATTTGAGTACCGACAAGAATGTCTATTTTTCGGTCATCAAAATCATTTAGTATGTTAGCGTAAGCATTTTTTGAACGAGTTGTGTCCAAGTCCATTCTTTTTGTTGACTTATCTGGAAAAATTACAGCTAATTCGTCTTCAATTTTTTCTGTACCAAACCCAAGCATGTTTAATCGATTACTGCCACAAGATGCGCAGGACCCAATAGGCTTTGTTGCATAACTGCAATAGTGACATTTTAAACTGTTGGTATTTTTATGGTAGGTTAAAGAAACATCACAGTTCTTGCATTTAGGAGTCCAATTGCAAACTTCACACATCCAAAGAGGTGTGTATCCTCTTCTATTTTGAAATAAGATGATTTGCTCATCATTGTTCAAGGCTTCACGCATGTTATCTAACAAAAACGACGTGAAATGAGATTTCATACTTTTTTGCTTTCGTTCCTTACGAACATTAGCAACCAGAATCTCTGGCATAATTACATCACCAAACCGCTCAGTTAAATTAATCAGGTTGTATTTACCAATTTTAGCATTATGATAACTTTCAATGGATGGCGTTGCAGAACCTAATACAATATTTGCTTTATGAAGATGACTAAGGACAATTGCACAATCCCTAGCATTGTATCTCGGTGACGGATCATATTGTTTGAAACTTGACTCATGTTCCTCATCTACTATGATTAACCCTAATTCTCTGAATGGTAAAAAAATGGATGAACGTGCCCCTAAAACTATTCGATATTTGTTCATGTCATTGTTAAGGACATGGTTCCAAATTTCCACTCGTTCGTTTTGATTGAATTTGGAATGGTAAACACCAATTTGTTCTCCAAAATATGTAGAAAGTCGTTGAATCAACTGAGTTGTCAAAGCAATTTCCGGAAGTAGAAATAAAACTTGCTTTCCTAGATCAAGTTGCTCTTGAATCAATTGCACATAGACCTCTGTTTTTCCAGAACCGGTTACACCATGTAATAATGCAACTTTATTTTCTAAGAAGGACGCATGAATTTCAGTCAAACATTGATTTTGTGAACTAGATAACTTCTTAAATTGGTGCGTCTGATCAGATGATTCTTTTAGGCGAGTGATTTCCAATTTTTCTTGAACAAAAAGCCCATTTTTCTCTAATGTGTTTATACTAGATTGAGAAACGCCATTTTCAATTAGCTCTTTTTTTAATATTGTTCCTGAATTGTCTTTGGAAGTTGAAACGAGATGGAGCAAGGTTAAAATTGCATTCACTTGCTTCTCTTTACCCTTTTTCTGTTCAAGAATATTTAAGTATTCTTCTAACGCCTCACTTTCATTAAAGAAATCACTAAATCGAACAAAAATTGCGGTTTTTGGATTGAATTTTTCATTTAATTCTTCCAATGAAAAGATGACCTTTTTATCAATTAGACTTTTAATGATAGGTTGAATGGTTTTTATTTTTACAATTTCAGAAATCTCTTTCAAATTGAGCGTTTCTTTCATTTCTAGTGATGAAACGACCTCAATTTCTTTCTGAGTTAGGATTTTGTAATCTAAATTGAAATCAGGGTGTAAAACTACTTTTGTTTCACTCGCCAGTTTAAAATTAGAAGGGAGTGCTGCATTCATTACATCACCTATGGGTGCCATGTAATAGTCTGATATCCATTTCCAAAAAGTATATTGTTTTGGAGTAATAATGGCTTGATCATCTAATTGATGTTCGATGTATTTTGCTTGATAATCTGTTGGAATATTCTCGTGAATTGATGTTACAATTCCAGTAATCAATTTAGATCTTCCAAATGGAACAACAACTCTTGCACCAACAAAAATGGTCTCGTTTATATCGAAAGGAACTCGATACGTAAATTCATTCCGAATAGGAAGAGGTAGAATTACATTAACAAAAAGTGTTTTCCTTTCAGACATGATGCCAAGATACAAATAGAAGTGTCCCTAAGAAAGCAATTTTAAAATACATTCAACAAATCAAGGACAAAACCAAGATTGACCTGTGTCGCCAGTATTGTCGCTGCAAAACAGCAAGCCTCCTGTAATCGATCCTGTACACAATTCTTCAGTTGACAGCGTATTAATTACTCTGATAAATTGATTTCCAGAAGGATCTACAAACTCTCTTCTTGAAGAAAGTGATTGTCTTGAGGAGAATATACCAACAACAGGATGACCTTTTGTTGCCGTCAAATTAGTGAATGTTGGTTTCGTTTGAGCTAATGAAGAACTAGGTTCATTGACTAAAATATAATTGTATAAATCTTCCGAACCACCTGTTACCGTGGTTGTAATAGAATTAAAAGTTCGTCGCGTAATTGTTGGGTCATTTGAGCAATTACTTTTTATTAATTCATAAAATGTTTGTCCAATTGCGTTAAAAGATTCTGAGTTACTTGGGCTAGTTTGTTTTTCTCCGAGATTCCAATTGAATGTTTTAACGGTTGGTGTAGTGCCCACCCATTCTGTAAATTCTACAGTCAATGTTGTGTTTATTTGATAAGAATTTCCTGATTGAACAGTAACAAGTGTAGTTTGGTAGTCACCATTACTCTGCATAAATCTGTACGGTTGATTTTGACCAGAAATACCCTCTGACATTCCGTTTACAGGGAACGTTGCCCCGTTTACATTAAACTCTCCGTTGTTGATAGACAAGTTCAATCTGTATTCTGCTGTACCAATAAGTGGACTTGAAGGAACTGTTTCAAAGTAATACATTTTTTGTTCCGGAGCATAAAACACACCATTTGGATCTTTGTTAGGAATCATCGTATCTTTTAAGTTAAAAACACGAGCGGGGATGCCATTAATATATTCAGTCACTGTCCCTGTTACTGAATTAAAGTAATTAGAATCAGGAATAGTAGCAAAAACTAAAGCGCTACCAGCGCCGTCACCTATAAATGCCCGCGTAATTTTTATCAAATGTAAAGAGTCAGATTGATCTAAAAGACCATATACAACAGCTGTTTCTTCAAATCCTCCAGTTAATTCAATGTCTTCTTCACAAGAGTTAAAGCTAAACAGAGTAATTGCAAGGATGAAAAGTCCAAAAAGTTTATTTTTCATAGTTTAAAAAGTATTGTTCAAAAGTACGAAATTTATTCGTTTAAATGATCTTCATTTGTTCAATGATTCTTCCCGATAACTCAATACTATTTAGTCTTTAATTTTATTGAGCCCCATTGCATGAAGCATCCAATTGGGCAAATGTTTCCCAGGTTTTCTTTTCTCTAAATGGATATACCATCCTAGTTTTTTCATTACGGGGACTTTATGTGTTTCAACAAATTCTATTAATGCACCATCCCTGTCTTCGATGTAAGAAAAACGACCTCCTGCTTCTCCCATGTCAAAAGTGTTAGAACTGTCTACAGTAAATGGATATCCTTTTGTTTCACATTCTTTTTGTAACTCATCCATTCCCTGAATATCAAAACAAAGGTGAATAAACCCCCAATCTCCCCAGAATCTGTCTTTAAAAATCTTAACACAATCCGTTCTATCGAGTGATTGGATTAATTCAATTTTTGACGGGCCTAACAATTTTGCAAACGGTCCTTTTCTTGGTTCTTTGTGTGAAAGAAGAATGCGTCTAAATTTTCCATTTCCTTCTGGCAGGTGAGCTAAATCTTCGAATTGACCAGTTACATCATAATCTACGGTTTCATAGCCCAATATGTTTTGATATAAATCAATTGATTCATCTATATTGCTCACACCAATCATTGTTCCAGCAACAGCACCACATTTTGAAGGATGTTTGGTGTTTTTAAACCAACCAGTTCCTTTTACAATATTAAAAATATTACCGTTTGGATCTTTTACAAAGAATGTTGGTTCTCCATTTGGTGCAGTAGAAAGTTCACCTATAATTTCAGCTCCATTCTCTTTAAAAAATTGGTAAGATGCTTTTACATCTCTGGATTTGATTCTACAAGAGTACAAACCATAGTCACCTAATTTAATGTCAAAAATTGCTTTCTCAGTATTCCTCGAAGTATATTGCCATATTTCAAATCCACCACCACTTTCCATGCTTAAAGCAAGAGATGCAGTTCTTGATTGCACTTTTCCACCCGTATAATTAATCATTAAAGGAGCTTCAGCAGCTTCTTCAAAAACTTTTACATCAACTCCAAAGAATTTTCGATACCATTTCCAAATTTTTTGTACATCAGGAACTCCTACTCCCATTTGCTGAATTCCACAGATAATTTTACTCATAGAGGACTTATTTTAAGGTGCGAATTTAGTTAATTTTAACGAACTGCACGGTCATTGAAAATAACAAACCCTAAACTAAACTGAAGAGCGAGAGGCTGTTCTTGTTCAGGAAAGTAATTGAGTGTTAGTCTTGCTGGACCAATAAAGCTATTGTAAACGATAGAGGATGATGCCATCCATGTTCTCCCTTGGAAATAGGGAGAGAAAACTTGTGAGCCATCAGTTAAAACATTAATTTGAATAAAAGGTTGGTAAAGATAAGCGTCTAATCGAATGTCGATTTTTTTCTTAACTGTGAAAATTAAATTCAGTCCACCACCTGCGAATTGAGGGGCACGATACTCAGGTAAAAAATACGACTGTGCATCAGGGACAAGTGTAAATTCATTCATAGAGAGTATAGTCGCTGTATAGTTTCCAAATAAGGGCCTTGTATTATAAACAACTTGTCCGTGAAGTCCTAAGTGAAAAACTGAATTATCTATCACAAATGACTGGTATTCTAGTTTTAAATTCATCCAAGAATGAAATTTATAAAGTTCTTCGGTGAGCGCTGTTGATCCAGGAACACTATGTTCACGACCGTAAACGTATCTTGCACTGAACTCAACGTAATGTCCACTGTTGGCAAATTGCTTTCTGTTTAATGTGTTTTGCATTATACTCCAACTACCCGTATAGCCATTAAATTCGGTAATATCAGCAGTGTCTTTATTGGTAAACTTATCTGTTTGATAATAAGTATCTGTTAACTCAAACATCCTGGCATCAATTTTACTAGTCATCGTATTCCCTAAAGGGTTATCGATTGATAAACCAAGGTACATTTCGTTTTGTACCAAAAAGGAAGGGCGAACTTCTTCAAAAAAGGTAGCGAAGTTTCTAAAATAATCCCATCTATTCAGCGTGAAATAAACACTTGTAGAGATAGGATAAACCGTTGGCAACTCTAAGGTGAATTTTGCTTTTGCTGACCCATAAAACTTACCGAAATAAGATTCTACTTTTGTTTTAGTGAAAATTTTACCTGCCGTTTGGTAGGATAGTCCAATATATCCTGTGTTAACGGGTCTGGATGAGAAATGTCCACCAACATCTATTCTTATTTCTTTCGCTTTGCTTATAGTTACATCTAAATTATATGTACTATCAGTGTTTAAATCTAGCGTGGGGAAAACAAAATCAATCTGAGAACTTGAGTTTAGTCTAAAATATCTTTTTTCTAGTTCTCTTTCGTTCAGTGCCTCGGGTTTCTTACCTTTCATAATTGCACGGGTAGAATAATGCAACTTTCTATTTTTAGTTTTAGAAGTTACCGATGTAATAGACAATGGAATAATCTTGTTTCTGAATTGACGCCTTTTTTTTGTCAATTCACTTTTAGTAGTTCTGCCTTGAATATGTTGCTTCAATGAATCTATGATTGCCATTGTTGAGTTGTATCCTTCATCAATGGCTGTTTTAGCATCAGAAAAATTGAATGTTGAAATACTAACTCGTGGCTCTATAATAAAGCCATCTTCACACGGTAATTCAAAATTGGAGTAACTCACAAGCATATTGGTGAGTTGACTAATGATATTGTCCTCGTCCGGTAAATTGGCATTATACGAAACATTACTGCCAATGATAAAGTCTGGACTGAAGTCATTATACATGATGTCTGCAGGAAAGTTATTGTATAAGCCCCCGTCAAATAATAAAACACTGTCAATCATTATTGATTTATAGTAGAAAGGATAGGTCATTGATGCCCTTACAGCTTCATTTAAGTGCCCTTCTTTAAAGATGACACTTTCTTTTTTGGCAATATCAGACGCGACACATCTAAAAGGAACAAAAAGACTGTCAAAGTTATTTCTAACAGATGCTGAGACAATACCTAGTTTTAACATCATTTCATAATCCATTAGCGTAGAAGACGTAAAATTTGTAGGTAAAGATTTTTGTAATAATTTATCTTGAGAAAGAGAAATTCCTATAATCCCAGCGTTTTTGTAATCTTGGCGAAACAAAAAACGTTGGTTGGGATGCAATTCGCCAGAAGTGGTGACCTTAAAATTCTCACTTAGTATGTATGTCTCTATTTGTAATGGAGAATATCCGGCAGCATATAAGCTTCCTATAAAAGCACCGGCAGATGTTCCAGTGATATAATCAATGGGAATTTCATTTTCTTCTAAAGCTTTTAAAACACCAATATGTGCTAATCCTGTTGCTCCACCACCACTTAAAACAAGCCCAATTTTTTGCTGAGCTGATAAAGTAAAAACAATAAGATTAAAACTTAAAAGAAGTAAATACAGTCGAAGTCCTTTCAAATTCGTTCTTTTGTACAAAAATAGAAGAAATTCCCTTAAAGCAATATATTTTGAAAGAGACATCATCCGAACAACTTTTAACGATTACACTTAAGACCATATTCGGTCTAGAACAAGTTTTATCAGAAGAATTAATTGAATTGGGTTATGAAAATCCAGAAATCCTAAATAGAGCTGTTCAGATTAAAGGAACGTGGAAGGATGTTTATTATTTGAATTTACACATAAGATGTGCGATCTCTGTGCTGGTTCGTGTTGAATCATTTTTTATAAAACACGAAGATGATTTGTATAAGAAATGTATGCGCATCGACTGGACAAACTATTTTAGTTTGGACAAAACATTTGCAGTAAAGGGAGCAGTTTTTTCAGATTTATTTAATCATTCACAATATCCATTTTTTGTTGTGAAAGATGCGATTGTTGATACATTTAGAGATAAGTTTGACGATAGACCAAATGTTAATGTGAAGACACCTCAAGTATTGTTTGATGTTTATATTAACAAAAAAGAGGTTATAATTTCATTGAATACAAGTGGCGCTCCTTTATTTCAGAGAGGGTACAGAGAAAGTGTAGGCGAAGCTCCTTTAAATGAAGTGATGGCAGCTGGACTAATTCGATTGTCTGGTTGGGATAGAAAATCTACTTTCATGGATCCTTTTTGTGGTTCGGGAACCTTACTTATTGAGGCGGCCCTGCTTGCTGCAGGAATCCCATCCCTAGTAGAAAGGCAACATTTTGCTTTCAAGAATTTTGAGAACTACGATGCTGAATTGTGGGAGGAAATTAAGGAGGCAGTTCCGAAACGAGTTTTAGAATTGCCATGTGAAATAGTAGGATCAGACATAGATGCAGAAGCAGTGACGAGAACACGGAGAAATCTACGAGCTCTATCTGTTGGGCGTTTTGTGAAAACAAGTGTCGATTCTTTCCAAGAAATTAAAAAGGCAGGGGAGACTGGTGTAATGATTTCCAACCCTCCTTACGGCGAAAGAATGGGAGAAGAAGTTGAAGAAATGTATGCAGAACTTGGTGATTGGATGAAAACCGAAATGAAAGGATTTAATTGCTGGGTACTTTCTTCTAATATGGATGCATTTAAAGAACTTGGGTTACGCCCTGACAGAAAAATTAAGCTATTCAACGGTGATCTTGAATGTTCTTTTAGAAAATATGCAATATATGAAGGTTCTAAAAAAGGAAAGTATATGAATAAGCCAGAAAAGGGTTAATAAAAAAAGCAGTGAAAATTTTCACCGCTTCTATTATTTCAATTAGATTTATCTTTTTTCAATACCCACGTAACTTCTTAAATTGTTACCTGTGTATATTTGTCTAGGTCTTCCAATAGGTTCACCATTTTCTCTCATTTCTTTCCATTGAGCAATCCAGCCTGGCAAACGTCCTATTGAAAACATTACCGTAAACATTTCTGTTGGAATTCCAATTGCTTTGTAAATGATTCCAGAATAGAAATCAACATTTGGGTATAAATTTCTTGCTTTAAAGTACTCGTCTTCTAATGCAACTTTTTCTAATTTTTTGGCGATGTCTAATAAGGGGTCATTAACTCCCATTTTTTCAAGAACATCATCACATGCAACTTTAATGATTGTTGCTCGTGGATCAAAATTCTTATAAACTCTATGTCCAAACCCCATTAATCGGAAGGAATCAGACTTATCTTTCGCTTTTCCTACCCATTTATCTACATCTCCACCATCTTCGTGAATTTGCTCAAGCATTTCAATTACAGCTTGATTCGCTCCTCCGTGAAGAGGTCCCCAAAGTGCAGAAATACCTGCAGAAATTGAAGCATATAAATTGGCATGTGAAGAACCAACTAGCCGAACGGTTGATGTAGAACAGTTTTGTTCATGGTCAGCATGTAAAATTAATAATTTATTAAGAGCAGTAACCACCGTTCTATCAACTTGGTAATCTGATGTTGGCATTGCAAACATCATTGATAAAAAATTCTCACAATAATCAAGATCGTTATGAGGATACACAACAGGATGACGCATTGAATTTTTGTATGACCAAGCGGCGAGGGTAGGTAGTTTGGCAATTAAACGATGAATTGTCAGGTCAATTGCCTCATCATCTCTGTCTTGATCTAATGATTCTGGATAGAAAGTAGATAAAGAACAAACCATAGAAGATAGTACTCCCATTGGGTGTGCTTTAGCAGGGTATGCTTCAAAAAATTGCTTCATATCTTCATGAACCAAAGTATGATTAGTTATCGAATGAGTAAAAGCCTTGTGCTCTTCCGCTGTTGGAAGTTCACCGTAAATAACCAAATAAGCAACTTCTAAAAAACTCGCTTTTTCAGCTAATTCTTCAATTGAATATCCTCTATATCGAAGGATCCCATTTTCACCATCTAAATAGGTAATTGCGCTTTTAGTACTCCCTGTATTTTTAAAGCCTGGGTCAATAGTGATATAACCGCCAGTTGATCCTCTTAACTTACCAATGTCAATTCCTTTTTCGTTCTCAGTCCCTTCAATTACAGGTAATTCGTAGGATGTACCGTTCAATTCTAATTTGGCAATTTCACTCATGTTGGTATTCTTTATTTAATGGATAATTTAATTCGACGCCCAATATAACACATCATTTGTATTATATCAAGCTTTTAGAAGAAGGAATTTAAATTTTCTTACAAGTTTTTCAATGTAAAATCTAACATCATGTTAAATAAGTGATTTCTTGTATTGCCTCCGTAAATTCCATGATTCTTATTTGGATAAATGAATAGATCAAACTGTTTGTTTGATTTCACCATAGCATTAACCATTTCCATTGTGTTCTGATAATGGACGTTGTCATCTCCAGAACCATGTATTAGCAAGTATTTACCTTTTAACTCATCTGTAAAATTGATAGGAGAATTAGAGTCGTATCCATCCGCATTTTCTTGAGGTGTTCTCATGAACCTTTCTGTGTAAATGTTGTCATAATATCTCCAGTTAGTTACGGGAGCAACTGCGATTCCCATTTTGAAGTAGTCCGCACCTTTCGTCATTGCAAGAGAAGTCATAAATCCACCATAGCTCCATCCCATGATTCCAATTCTACTAGGATCAACAAACTCATAGGTTTGAATTTCTTTTGCAACAGCTATGAAATCTTCGGTTTCCAATTTTCCCAGTTGCAAATAAGTAGATTTCTTAAACTTTTCTCCTCTGTACATAGTTCCTCGCGGATCAACTGATATTACTATGTATCCTTCCTGTGCGAGTAATTGATGATACATGTAATTTACACTTTCCCAAGAGTCAGAAACCATATTAGAACCAGGACCTCCATAAATGTTAATGTAAACGGGGTATTTTTTAGTTACATCAAAATTTGGAGGCTTTATCATCCAACCATTTAATTCTGTTTCTGCTCCCTTAAATTTAATGAATTTTTTAGCGGACAAGTTGTAGTTGTTCAACCTCGACTTTAGTGCGGCATTATTCTCCAGAACAGTCAATTCTTTTCCAGAGTTGTCACAAAGAGAGAATACCGGTGGTGTGTTTGCATCAGAATATGTTTTGATAAAATACTTCATGCCATTAGAAAAATCAGCATCACTAGTACCTGTTGATTTACTGATTAGTTTTTTCTTTTTTCCGGACATCTGTATTTTGTAAATTCCTTTGTGAATTGCGCCCTCTTCGGCAGAAGTATAATAAATAGTTTCTTTATCTTCATCAACGCCTAGGAATTCAATCACATCCCATTCGCCAGATGTGATTTGCGTAATTTCTCCATCCACAGAGAGTTTGTATATATGATTGTAACCATTTTTTTCACTTGTTCTTAAGATTGTTTTACCGTCGGAAAGAATAAGCAAATTATCATCTATATCAATATAGGTGTCAGAGTTTTCTTCATAAAACACTTTTGTATGAAGCTGCTCTTCATTAAACGTTGTTACATGGTATTTAATGTTGTTCTGATGTCTATTTAAGGTCTGAATAACTAACATGTTTTCTTTTCCCGACCATTTTAATCGAGGTATATATTCATACTTTCCAAGATCAATGGCTTTTACAGATTTATTCTCTAAAGAATACATATTTGCAGTAACGATTGAATTATCCTCACCTGCTTTGGGGTATTTAAAAGTATATGATTCGGGATATAATTCGTTAAAATACATCATGGTGAATTCTGTTACATCTCTTTCATCAAATTTTAAAAAGGCTATGTGTTTACTGTCAGATGACCAGTCGTAACCTTTAATGATGGCAAACTCTTCTTCGTACACCCAATCAGTTGTACCGTTAATAACTGAATTAGACAAACCATCCTCCGTAATAGTTGTAACTTCTCCTGATGCTATATCTTTTACATACAGATTGTTCATGTATATATAAGACACTTTTTTTCCATCTGGAGAATATTCAGCCAGTGTTTGAGGTTCTCTCTTTTTGTCCAAGGCTTGTAGTTTTTTCGTTTTTAAATCCAATAAATAATAAACGGCAGAATAACTCCTGCGGTAAATACTCGTTGTGTTTGTTTCTATAAGGGCCTTTGTCTCGTCGTTATTGAAAGAATAACCTTGCATGGAGATGTCAGGGAGCATGTCAGAAGAAATAATTACTTCTCCCTCACCTTCATAGTTTGAAAATTCGTGTTTAGTTACTTTGTTTGGAGCGGATGTTTTTGAGAAGTAATTTCCGTCATTCATAGATTGAAAACCATTAACAGATTTTCCAAAAAACTCATATTCAGACCATATTTTTTCAACGGTTATTTTTTGTGATAGTCCTAATTTAAATGTTAGAACAAGAAAAATTGAAAAGAAAAATTTTATAGACATAATAGAATGTTTTTTAGATTATTTGCTTGGATAAAAATAGGAATAGTTTAGGATTGTCAGAGTACTTTGTTCAAAATAGTTAATAATTTGTTGATAAATACTTAATACGAGTATTGATTTTTTGTCGTATATTTGTTGGTAATCACACCTGTGTTGTCCTAGAGACTAGCATTTGTCTAAACCGTAGGTGTAGAGAAACAAATAATAGCTATATTATATGACATAATTTATTTAAACGTAAAATTGCATCAGTAAGAATATTCTTCTGCTATGCCAGCGTTTATTAAATATTTACCGTCTTAGTTTCAATCTAACAAGTAATTTTATCAATCCAAAAAAAAGTAAGTATGAAAAAAACACTACTAATTTTAACGACCTTAATTGGTTCAATGACTTTCGCGCAAGACTGCTCGGATTTATTTATTTCTGAGTATGTAGAGGGATGGAGTAACAATAAAGCCTTAGAAATTTATAATCCAACAAATGCGGTTATTGATTTGAGTGCATATATGGTTATTCGCTATTCGAATGGTTCCACTACTGCGACTTCAGCAAACGCAATTCAATTATCAGGAACAGTTGCTCCTCGTGATGTATTTGTTGCTACATTGGATAAACAAGATCCTAATGGTACTGGTTTTGAAGCTCCAATTTGGGACTCTTTACAAGTGCGTACTGATGGTTATTTTTGCCCAGTGTATAACACTAATAATGCCTTTTATTGGAATGGAGATGATGCAATTGTTTTAGCAAAAGGAACACCAAACGATATCCCCAATTCTATAGCTATAGATATCTTTGGAAAAATAGGTGAAGATCCTGGGACAGCTTGGACTTCAGAGACACCATTTAATGGTCCTGGTGTTGAGATTACTAAGGATAAATCAATGATTAGAAAGTCAACAATATTGGTAGGACAAACCAACCCAGTAATTACAGTTTTTGATCCATTAGCTGATTGGGATTCTATTCCAGCAACATATACAATTATTACACCAACTGACACTACTCTTTATGGTAATTGGGGTTCTTTGGGTACTCATGATTGTGATTGTAATACGCTGGGTTCTGAAGAACTAATTAAAGCAAATGTTTCTATTTTTCCAAATCCTTCAAATAGTGACTTCTATGTTAAAGGAATTGCAGATTATGCTTCAATTGTTGTTTTAAATTCTTTGGGACAAACAGTTAAGACAATCTTCGGAAATGTTAACAATGTTATAAAAGTTTCAATGGGTGAACAAAAAGGTGTTTACTTTGTGAAACTGACTGATAGTAATGACAATATTTCTACAAAAAGAGTAATCATTCGATAAGTAAATAAATTATTACAAAGAGGTCGATTTTTTCGGCCTCTTTTTTTGACTTTAAGATTATGAAATCAATACTTCTACTTTTATTTTCAGCGATTACGTTCGTTTCGTTATCTCAAGTAGCGACAGTCAGTGGAACTGTTACCGACAATACAGCCAAAATGCCTGTTGTGGGGGCTAAAATTATTCTTTCCCCAACCCTTCGTGCAATCTCCGATCTAGACGGTAATTACACCATCAAGGATGTGCCGTTTGGCAAATATGAAATGATAATAACAATGCTGTCATTCGACACGATGACTGTTAAATTGAATGTTGATAAAGAAAATTTTGAATATGAAGTATTGCTTGGTGGGAGTCAAGAAATAGAAGAAATGAATGTTACTGGTAATCTTGCACAAGATAGAAAAACACCAGTTGCGGTAAGTACAATTGGAAAAAAGGAAATTACCGAGGAACTTGGTTCGCAAGATCTACCAATGATTTTAAATTCTAAGCCAGGTGTGCATGCTACACAACAAGGTGGTGGAGATGGAGATGCTAGAATTACGATTCGGGGATTTAGTCAGCGAAATGTTGGAGTTATGATCGATGGTGTTCCTGTAAACGACATGGAAAACGGTTGGGTTTATTGGTCCAATTGGTTTGGTTTAGATGCGATTACATCACAGATCCAGTTGCAACGAGGTTTAGGTGCCACAAAATTAGCGTTACCTTCTGTTGGGGGAACGATGAATATTCTAACTCAAAATACTGGAGGTAAAAGAGAAATAAAGGTTAGACAAGAATATGGTACAGGTAACTTTTTTAGAACATCTTTATCCTATAAATCAGGAACTCTAAAAAATGGTTGGGGAGTATTGTTTGCAGGCTCTTATAAACAAGGGAATGGTTGGGTAGATGGACTTTCGACACAAGGTGCATTTTTTTATTTGAAAGTGCAAAAGAAAATTAAAAATCATGTTGTTTCGTTGAGTGGGTTTGGCGCACCTCAAAAACATGGTCAACGATCTTATAATCAGCAAATTGAATTTTGGGATGCTGATTTTGCTAGAAAAAATGGTGTCACTGACTTTGATTCTACAAATATAAACAGAGGTTCAAGGTACAATATACATTGGGGATATTACACCGATAGTGCAACAGGAAAAACTACTATGAAGAATGAGCGATTGAATTATTTTTTTAAGCCTCAATTCACGCTAAAAGATTTTTGGAAGGTTAATGATAAGTTGACATGGTCAAATTCTGCCTATATCTCCATAGGTAGAGGAGGAGGACAAAGATATTATGGATCTTCATCTACTATTATAAGAGATTCGGCGGGACAGGTCGCTTGGAATGATATTGAGTACAATAATCAATGGAAAAAATTGTTTGGAACAACATACTCTACTGCTGATGCAGCTTATGACCCAACATTGTTAAAATCATCACAAATTCTAACAGCTTCAGTGAATAATCACGTATGGATGGGGGGTATTTCCCAATTCGATTATAAAGTAAATGATAAGTGGAAAACATCAGGTGGATTGGATTACAGATGGTATAGAGGAGAACATTATGTGGAAATTTTGGATTTACTAGGAGGAGATTATTATGTTAATAATAATAATGAAAATGCAGACACGCCTATGAAAGGAGTGGGGGATAGAATATCAGCTGGAGGTAATGAAGCGTATCAAAATGATAGAGTTTCATTTGTGCAATGGGCAGGTGCATTTGGACAAGCGGAATATTCTTATGGACGATGGAATGCCTTTGTTAATATATCTGGAGTTTCTAGTGGTTATAAAGGAGTAGATTATTTTAAGAAGAAAACTTTAAATTTAGGTGATACAGTTATCGGTATAGGATACGATGATACCTATTATGACAGTACTAGTCAAAAAACTTATTGGAGGAACTCACCAGAATTAGAGGATGATAATACTGGATGGAAATGGTTGCTTGGGGGTACTTTTAAAGCTGGAGCAAATTTTAATATAACAGAAAAATCAAATATTTTCATGAATTTGGGTTACCTTTCTAGAACTCCTCAATTTAATAACGTTATTGATAATACAACTAATGAGTTTTTTGAAAAAATTAATAATGAAATTGTTTATGCGGTAGAGGCTGGTTATGGATTTAGAAGTAAAAAGATTAGTTTAAATGCAAATGGTTATTACACAGTCTGGAAAAACAAACCACTCCCATTTGGCTTGAGAATTGAGGATCCAAATGATCCTTTAGAACAAATTACCGTTAATATTGATGGGATGGACGCCTTACATATGGGGATAGAAGTGGATGCTTCATACAGGGTTTTCAAAAATTTAACCTTAGAAGGTATGGTGAGTATCGGTGATTGGACTTGGCAATCTTCTGAAGTCATCAATGTATTTGGTGAAACGGTTGAATTCGATGCGAAGGGGGTAAAGGTAGGTGATGCAGCTCAATCTACTTACGCAGGTTCTTTACGATACGCTCCAATTAAGAATGGGTACATTAAAGTGAAATATACATTTTTCGATAGATATTATAGTGATTTTGATCCTTTTAGCTTACAAGGAGCAAATGGAAGAAGAGCGTCATGGGAAATTCCATCGTATGGGCTAATGAGTATTCATGCAGGATATAGATTTAAGTTTGAAAAAAGTAGCTTAAATTTTAGGGCAAATGTTTTTAACGCTTTAAATACACTCTACATTTCTGATGCAAGAAACAATAGAAATGGAATGGGGTTTGATGCAAATTCTGCGGGAGTATTTATTGGACAAGGTATTCGATTTAATCTGTCCTTAGGTTTCGAATTTTAATGTAATCAACTAAACAATTTATTATGAAAAAAGGAATAATTATTTTAGCGGCTATGACCTTCTCATTTGGACTTTCTGCACAGACTGATATTGCTAACGCTAGAACGTTTGCACTGAATCAAACAGTGACGGTTACCGGAGTTGTAACTAACGGTGCTGAACTTGGTCAAATTCGTTACATGCAAGATGCAACTGCTGGAATAGCAGCTTATGGAGGGCCTGTCACAGGTGCTTTGAGAGGAGACTCTGTTTCGGTTACTGGACCGTTGATTGAATTTGCTGGCTTGTTAGAAATATCCACCGTTGCTTCGATGACAAATTTTGGACAAGCTGTGATTCAACCTATACCGTTGCAAGTTTCAGTGCTGGCAATTGGCGAACCATTAGAGTCTCAATTGGTGGTTTTAGAGAATGTAACTTTTGTTCAGTCAGGATCTTTTGCTGCTGGCAACAGTACAGTTCAAGTTACCGATGGAACAAATACAATGGACATTAGAATTAATGGTTCTACAAACATTGCTGGTACGGCTATTCCAACTGGTGCTGTTAGTATTACAGGCTTAGTTGGGCAGTTTAATACAAATTATCAAATCGTGCCAAGAGACTTGAATGATATTATCACGTATGTGGCTCCAATGTATGAAATAAACGTATTACTTGGAGGCTCAACTGTTTTTACAGGAGGGAATTACCTTATTGGTAATTCAGCTGCAACTACTATAACTATAGAGAATTACGGAACACAAAACCTAGTTGTTTCCGGAGCTTTATTTTCAGGTGCGAACGCGGCATCATTCTCTTCTAATATTGGTACACCTACAATTGCTGGTGGAACTTCTCAAAACTTTACAATTAATTATTCACCATCTACTATTGGGTCCCACTTTGCAACTTTAGAAATATCTTCTAATGATGCCGACGAAAATCCTTATTTGATTAATTTGGAAGGAGTAGGAACAGACAATCTGGCATCAGAACCAACTGCGAGCCCTACAAGCATGTCATTTCCTATAGTTGAAGCTTATACCTTGACGGGTCAATATAATCCGGGATCTGGAGCTACAAATTATCTAGTTCTTTGGAATAATGGAAGTGCTGTTACTGATGTACCTTCTGATGGAACAAGTTATATGAGAGGAGATATTGTCGGTAACTCAACTGTTGCTTATGCTGGTCCCTCCACTTCATTTACCCCGAGAGGGATTATCGCTAACCAAAACTATTTCTTTACTGTCTATGCCTACAATGGTTCTGGTGGTTTTGAAAATTACCTAACAACTTCTCCTGCAACTGGTAATATATCCAGTACGGGGTCAAATATTGCTGGATATTACGGTTCAATAAGTTCTGTGGATAATACCTTAGTATCAGATTTGGCGTCTCTTATTAATCCGCATACAAGTGTAACGTACTTCATGTATCTCAATACAATGATGGCAAATTTTGAAATAAGAGATACCATTAATGGTCAATCTGTTGTAACAGGTGCATATTCTGGCGAGAATTTTATTTTCTCGGATCCTTTCGATTGGTCAGCCACCGGTTATAGTCGTGAGCATACTTTTGCGCATTCTTGGATGACAACTCAGCCCGCAGATAATCCTGAGTTACCTGAGTACAACGACCAGCACAATTTATATCCTACAAATCTTGCAGAAGCCAATATACCTAGAAACAATCATCCTTTAGGAGTTGTTACCGGAGCAGTATCGTCTTCTTATTTGGAAGGAACTCTTGGACTGGATGCAAGTGGTATGCTGGTATATGAACCTAGAGATGCACAAAAAGGAAATGCTGCAAGAGCAATTATGTACATGGCTATCTGTTATGGTTTTAGCTTGAACAGTGATTCTGATGCAGCCGATCAGGATCAAGACATACTTAAAACGTGGCATTTAGCTGATTTGCCAGATGATTATGAAATTGCTAGACATGAATATATTTATAGCATTCAAGGCAATAGAAATCCTTTTATCGATTCAGTAGAGTTTGCTTGTCATATTGATTTTGATGATAACTTATACTTAGGAACCGATTGTTCCGTTTTGTCGATTAAAGAGTTGGCTGAAAATTCTTTAAAAGTATATCCAGTGCCAGCTAATGAAATATTAAGAATAAATACTGATGGTAATAGTATTAAGTCTTATGAGTTAATTGATATGCAAGGTAGGGTGGTGCTTACGGACTCAAGCTTGTCAACATTTTCTTTAGAGATAGACGTTAGGCCTTTAAAAGCAGGCAGTTATGTAATAAAGGTCATGACTGCTAATGGCTCTGCTCATCGACAAGTAATTGTTGAATGAAATTAAAAATTGGCATAGCTATATTATGTGGAGCAGGTCTTTTGGCCTGCTCTTCTGTTAATATAGTTTCCGCAGAAAATCAACAAATAGCTGTCACTAAACAATATGAGAAAGTAAACGTTATTGATAGCATTGTTTCTCCTTATAGGTTAGAACTTAACAAAGAAATGCTCGAGGTCATAGCTTATGCACCTAAAGATTTTGAAAGAGGAAAACCAAATGGAAGTTTGAATAATTGGTCAACAGATGCTATTTATAATTCTCAATTGCAGAAAATGGATAGTAGTAAGCCATCTTTCTGTCTGTTGAATTGGGGTGGACTTAGAAACTCTATCAGTCAAGGAGAGGTAACACTTGGTGATGTTTTCAAACTCATGCCTTTCGATAATGAAATTGTAATTGTTGAACTGCCAATAAATTCACTAGTAAAAATACAAGGATACCTCCAAAAAAGAAATGGCGAGCCTATCGCTGGAGCAACAGTACTAGCTGGAAATTTGATAATTAATAACGCAGACAATGGAAAACATGAAACTTTTCTAGTTGTAACTTCAGATTATTTGATGAACGGTGGCGATAATATGGATTTTTTTCAAGATAAAGTCAATGTGACCTACGCTGGAGAATTGATGAGAGATGTCATGATAGAGGCTGCTAAAGAGCAGAAAACATTGATTTGGAATGATGATCAACGAATAACTTTTGAAAAATGAAAAGAAGGATTTTTGTAAGAAATTCAGTTGTCGTTTCGGGAGGTTTATTGATTGCTCCATCTATTTTAGCGCAAACATCTATTGCCAAAAACTCTTCTTCTAGATTGACAATTCTGCATACCAACGATACTCACTCGAATATTGATCCATTTCCTGAGAATCATTCGAAATATCCTGGCAAGGGAGGAGTAGCTCGCCGTTTTGAATTGATTCAAGAAGTGAGAGCAGAAGAAGAACATGTCTTATTGTTAGATGCAGGTGATATTTTTCAAGGCACACCTTACTTTAATAAATTTGGAGGAGTTTTGGAAATGAAATTGATGACTGAACTAGGTTATGATGTTGCAACAATGGGTAACCATGACTTTGATGGAGGTATGGAAGGCTTCGTTAAAGCGAGAGAGTATGCTAAATTCCCTTTTGTTTGTTCAAATTATGATTTTTCCAATACGCCAGTAGATGGCCTTACACAAAAATATACAATTATTCAGAAAGGTAAAATCAAAGTAGGCGTTTTCGGAGTTGGGGTTGAAATGAAAGGTTTAGTTCCTGATATTAAATATGGAGAAACAAAGTATATTGATCCAATTGAAATTGCAAATGATAGAGCGACAGAATTAAAGGAGAAAGGTTGCGACCTTGTTATTTGTTTATCACACTTGGGTTATGAGTATTCCAGCGATAAAATTTCTGATAGAATTCTGGCGCAAAAAACAAAAAATATTCATTTAATTATTGGTGGTCATACACATACCTTCCTAGATAAGCCAACAGAGGAGAAAAATCTTAACGGAGAAACCGTTCTTGTAAATCAAGTGGGTTGGGCAGGCATTAATGTTGGGCGAATTGACTTTGAATTCGACCAAAAAATGTTTGCTAAAAAAGATGTGATTGTTGTGAAATAGGATTTTAGAAAACGAAAAAGAGCGATTAGTACAAGTACTAATCGCTCTTTTTTTTGATTTTTTTATACTCTACAGATGAATTACTTCGTCATAAGCAGCTGCAGCCGCTTCCATAATTGCTTCTGACATCGTTGGATGAGGATGAACCGTTTTAATTAATTCATGTCCTGTTGTCTCTAATTTACGAAGTGCAACTAATTCCGCAACCATTTCAGTGACATTGGCACCAATCATGTGACCACCTAGTAATTCTCCGTACTTTGCATCAAAGATTAATTTAACGAAACCTTCCTTTGCTCCGGCAGCACTTGCTTTACCCGAAGCGGAGAAGGGAAATTTACCAATTTTAATGTCACGACCTTCTTCTTTTGCTTGAGCCTCTGTCATTCCGACGGAAGCGATTTCTGGGTAACAATACGTGCAACCAGGAATATTACCGTAATCCAATGTGTCTGGGTTTTCTCCAGCAATTTTCTCTACGCAAATAATTCCTTCTGCCGAAGCGACATGAGCAAGAGCAGCCGTTGGAATAACGTCTCCAATAGCATAGTATCCAGGCAAGTTTGTTTGGTAATAATCATTCACCAAAATACGACCTCTATCAGTTATTATTCCTAAATCTTCTAATCCGATGTTTTTTATGTTGGCTTCAATTCCAACCGCAGAAAGTACTACATCGCATTCAATTTTTTCTTCACCTTTGGCTGTTTTAACAGTTGCAATACAACCTTTTCCTGATGTGTCAACTGACTCTACAGATGATTTTGTCATTACCTTAATTCCTGACTTTTTAAAAGATTTTAGCAGTTGTTTTGAAACATCCGCATCTTCAATAGGAACAATGTTAGGTAAATATTCAACAATGGTAACTTCTGTTCCAATAGCATTGTAGAAGTACGCAAATTCCACACCGATTGCTCCAGAACCAACAATCACCATTTTCTTGGGTTGTGTTTTTAGAGTCAATGCTTCTCTGTACCCAATTACTTTCTTACCATCTTGAGGCAAACTTGGTAATTGCTTTGAACGAGCACCAGTTGCAATAATTACTCCTTTGTTCGCAGAATATTCAGTCGTTTTGCCTTTGTCATCAGTAACTGCGACCTTTTTACCCGCTTTTATAACTCCAGTTCCTGAAAGAACATCAATTTTATTCTTTTTCATTAAAAACTGAATACCGCTGCTCATGCCATTAGCCACTTCACGACTTCTAGATACCATTGCTCCAAAGTCTGCATCAGCACCTTTGACAGTGATTCCGTAATCACTCGCATGTTGTAAATATTCAAAAACGTTCGCACTTTTTAGTAATGCTTTTGTAGGAATACAACCCCAATTGAGGCAGATACCTCCAAGAGATTCACGCTCAACAATTGCTGTTTTTAGTCCTAACTGAGAAGCTCTAATTGCCGCAACGTATCCGCCAGGCCCACTTCCTACTACAATAATATCGTAACTCATAACTTTCAAAATTGATAGATGCGAAGTTAATTAATTATTCTGAAAGTTATGAATTTACGTATTAATAAATTGTTGATTACTTGTTGTCAATTACTAATTAATAATTGCAGATTGTTACTTGATATTAAGTATTTTTGCACCATCATTTATAGAAATATGGAAAGTACGATGCAAAAAGAAGCAACTCTCGGCGAAGCAATAGAATTAGGACTTCTCGCAGAAGAATTTGAAATGATTAAAGAAATTTTGGGACGAACTCCGAACTTCACAGAAACGGCGGTTTATTCCGTAATGTGGTCAGAACATTGCTCGTATAAAAATTCCATTCATTGGCTAAAACAACTTCCGAAAGATGGTCCTCACATGCTCGTGAAAGCAGGAGAGGAAAATGCTGGATTGGTTGATATCGGTGATGGTTTAGGGTGTGTTTTTAAAATAGAATCACACAATCATCCAAGTGCTTTGGAACCCTATCAGGGTGCCGCAACAGGTGTTGGAGGAATTAATAGAGATATTTTCACGATGGGCGCTCGTCCCATCGCACAAATGAATTCATTGCGTTTTGGTGACATAACAAAAGACAGAACAAAATGGCTCGTAAAAGGAGTTGTAAAAGGAATTGGTGATTACGGAAATGCTTTCGGTATTCCAATTGTTGGAGGAGAAGTATTCTTCGATAGTTCTTATAATACAAATCCGTTAGTGAATGCTTTTTCAGCAGGAATAATGAATCCAAAGAAGGTTATCTCGGCAACTTCTGCAGGGGTAGGAAACCCAGTATTTATTGTTGGTTCTTCTACCGGTAAAGACGGGATTGCTGGAGCAGCCTTTGCGTCAAAAGATATTACAGAAGATTCAGCGAATGATTTACCATCTGTTCAAGTGGGTGATCCTTTTATGGAGAAATTATTGCTTGAAGCAACAATGGAATTAGCAGATACTGATGCGATTGTGGGAATGCAAGATATGGGAGCAGCTGGAATTACTTGTTCTTCTTGTGAAATGAGTGCAGCTGGAGAAAATGTTGGTATGGATATCAACCTTGATTTAGTGCCAACTCGACAAGAAAATATGCAACCTTATGAAATTCTTCTTTCTGAATCACAAGAAAGAATGTTAGTTGTTGTAGCAAAAGGAAAAGAGAAAGTTGTAAAAGATATTTTTGATAAGTGGGATTTACACGCTGAGGAAATTGGCACCGTGACTGAAGGTGGACGAGTTCGTTACTTTATGGGCGGAGAAATTGTAGGAGATGTTCCTGCGGAGTCACTCGTTCTTGGAGGAGGCGCTCCGGTCTATGAAAGGGAATATACAGAACCTGCCTATTATCAAGAGTACAAAAAATTTGATATTGACACTATTGTGCAACCAGAAGATTTGAAAGAGGTTGCTTTTGAATTGTTACAGAACCCTAATATAGCATCTAAAAACTGGGTCACTGATCAGTACGATTCTATGGTCGGGACACGCACGATGACAACAAATCGACCTTCTGATGCAGGAATTGTGAATATAAAAGGAACGAACAAAGCACTGGCTATGTCAGTTGATTGTAATTCTCGATATGTCAATGCAGATCCTAAAATAGGAACAATGATTGCGGTCTCTGAAGCCGCTAGAAATATTACTTGTGCCGGAGGAAATCCGAGTGCTATTACAAATTGCTTGAATTTCGGAAATCCATACAACCCAGAGTCTTTTTGGCAGTTTGTTGGTGCGATTAAAGGAATGTCTGAGGCTTGTCTGAAATTTAATACTCCCGTAACTGGTGGGAATGTTTCATTCTATAATCAAACATCAAAAGATGGTGTAGAAATACCTGTTTTTCCTACTCCAACAATTGGTATGATTGGTATTGTTGAAGATAAAGACAATGTGATGACCTTAGATTTTAAAGATAAAGGAGATTTAATTTTCATTATCGGTCGCTCTTATGATGATATTTCTTCTTCGGAATATTTGGTTTCACATCATGGAGTAAATGAATCTCCAGCACCTTATTTCGATTTAGAAGAAGAATTTGCTATGCAGCAGGTTGTGAAAGATTTAATTCTCAATAAACACATTAATGCAGCACATGACATTGCTGATGGAGGATTATTTGTAACTTTAACCGAGATGTCCATTCCTAATGAATTAGGTTTTGACATTGTGACTGATTCTGAAGTGAGAGAAGATGCTTTCTTATTTGGAGAAGGACAAGGTAGAGTGATTGTAACGGTGAATGAAGATCAAGAGGATGATTTCTTGGAGTCAATGATGAATTCAAAAGTTAACTTCACACTACTCGGTCATGTTACACAAGGAAAAATGATGATAGATGATGAGCATTTCGGCTTTATACAAGAAGCGAAGACCCTCTTCAATGAAGCACTTGCGAAGCACCTAGAAAATTAGTAGATTCGAACTTTATAAGTTACCAAAATAAATATATGGAATACAATACATCACGTAATAAAATGCTATTGCCTGAATATGGACGTAATGTCCAGAACATGATTGCGCATGCAATGGAGATAGAAGATAATGCAGAAAGAAATAGTGCTGCGAAAGCAATTATTGAGGTAATGGGGCAGTTAAACCCGCATCTTCGTGATGTTGATGATTACCGACATAAATTATGGGCACATTTATTCATCATGTCTGATTTTAAATTGGATGTGGATTCTCCATACGAAATACCGACGGAAGAAGCATTGTCAGAGAAACCTAGCGAAATGGCTTACCCAAAAAGTAAAATTCGATTTGGACATTTTGGACAATACACACAGAAAATATTGGACACGGCTAAAGATATCAAGGATGAGAAAGAAATTGCATACATGACGCATGCAATGGGTAATTTCATGAAGAAGCAATACCTTGTTCATAACAATACTGCTGTTGATAATTCATTGATAGCTAAGCAGTTAAAAACAATGTCTGAAGGTGCTTTAAGTATAGAAAATCCAGAAGAAGAGTTAGTTAGCACTAATCAGTTGCTGAAAACCTTGGGGTTAAATAATAATCAGAACAACAATAACAGCAACAATCGCAACAAAAATAATCGCAACAAGAAGCAGCAATACCAAAAGAAGAAATTTAAGAGATAAGTAATGGCATCATTTGAAATTCATGGCGGTAAACCGCTAAAAGGAGATTTAATTCCGCAAGGAGCAAAAAATGAAGCGTTACAAGTGCTTTGTGCGCCTCTTTTGACTGCTGAGAAGGTTACAATTTCCAATATTCCTGATATTGTTGATGTCAATAAACTTATTGGCTTGTTGCAAGCAATGGGCGTAAAAATCGAAAAGGTTGAAAAAGGAACGTACATGTTCCAAGCGAAAGATGTTGATTTAGACTACTTGCAATCTGAAGATTTTAAAATTAGAGCCGGATCGTTAAGAGGTTCAGTAATGATTGTTGGTCCTCTTTTGGCGCGCTTTGGAGTTGGTTATTTACCAAAACCAGGCGGAGATAAAATCGGACGTAGAAGGTTAGATACACACTTCACTGGAATGATGATGTTGGGCGCTAAATTTAACTACGATGCCGGAGAACATTTTTACGCTGTAGAAGGGAAGAATTTAAAGGGTGCTTACATCCATTTAGACGAAGCTTCAGTTACTGGTACGGCAAATATTGTCATGGCTGCGGTTATGGCAGAAGGTGAAACTACCATCTACAATGCTGCATGTGAACCTTATTTACAGCAGTTATGTAAAATGTTGAACGGTATGGGAGCGAAAATCTCCGGTATTGGTTCAAACATGTTAGTTATTAAAGGATCAAAGAAAATGGGCGGCTGTTTCCATAGAATTCTCCCTGATATGATTGAAATCGGTTCTTTTATTGGTCTTGCGGCAATGACAGGTTCTGAAATTAACATTAAAGACGTTAGTTGGGATAATTTAGGCATCATGCCAACGATTTTTCGTCGTTTAGGTATCAAATTAGAGAGAAAAGGGGATGATATTTACATTCCTGCTCAGAAAAGTTACGAGATAGAAACGTTTATTGATGGTTCTATTATGACAATTTCTGATGCTCCGTGGCCTGGTTTTACACCCGATTTATTGTCGATAATTTTAGTCGTTGCTACACAAGCAAAAGGTTCTGTTTTGATTCACCAAAAAATGTTTGAATCGCGTTTATTTTTCGTTGATAAATTAATAGACATGGGAGCACAAATAATTCTATGTGACCCACACAGAGCAACAGTTATCGGATTGGATAAAAAGTACCCATTGAGAGGTATAGAAATGACTTCTCCAGATATTAGAGCAGGTGTTTCGCTACTCATTGCAGCACTTTCTGCAAAAGGGAAAAGTACCATTCATAATATTCAACAAATTGACAGAGGTTACCAAGATATTGATATACGCTTAAATAACCTTGGAGCGGACATTCGTAGAATTGGGTAAGGTATTTGCTGTAATCTTGTCAAACGAAAAACAACGCACATGAAATTACTTGCATTAATAACGATGATTGGACTCTTAACGATGAGTGCATCGACGAACTTGTTGAAACCAACAAAAGGATCAAAAGCTCCAGAAATAGAATTGATTTCTCCATCAGGAAAGACGATTAAATTATCGAAACTAAAAGGGAAAGTTGTTCTTATTGATTTTTGGGCATCTTGGTGTGGACCTTGTCGAAGAGAGAATCCGAACGTTGTTGAAGCATATAAAAAGTACAACAAAACGAAATTCAAAAATGCAAAAGGATTTGAAGTTTTCAGTGTGTCACTTGACCGACAAGAAGCCCCTTGGAAAGCAGCTATCAAATCCGACGGCTTAATTTGGAAAAATCACGGTTGGGATAAAGAAGGAAAGGCTGCACAAGCGTATGTTGTCAGTTCCATCCCAACGGCCTACTTAATTGATGGGAATGGTATTATCGTTGCTTCTGGCAATGAATTAAGAGGGATAAACTTGCATCTCGCTATTGATAAGTTGGTGGAGTAGAGGTGATTTGGAAGTTTTTTATTGTATGATTAGTTGACATATCCCTTTAGAATCCACTTTTCAAGAATGAAATTGTGCTTTCCAACAGTTTCTTAATGCTCGCAGAACTGTTTTTATCCAGTTCTACCTTACCTAACAATTTACTCATCATGGAATAAAGATACAGTATGTCACCTTCTTGAGAAAATTTACTTTTTGAATCACCCACATACTTCCCTTTGTCAACTAAAATAAGGTTTTTGATTCATCATTCGACTAATTAAAGTGTTAAAACTTGATGCTGGGAATGCTTTTCGATTAAATCGGTAGAAAAACTCATC
>Ga0316209_1000959_pt1 | contig 36927 bp, 21 predicted proteins | sample 6monopyrite_MG_FD_204945 | JGI IMG/M metagenome (GOLD analysis project Ga0316209, IMG submission 204945) | Microbial mat bacterial communities from mineral coupon in-situ incubated in ocean water Damariscotta River, Maine, United States -... | ecosystem: Environmental > Aquatic > Marine >...
GGAAAGTTTTATTTACCAAAACAACTCAATCAATTAAAAACTGATATTGAAAAAAGAGACGATATTGTAACCGTAGCATACAACGAAAAATCTTTCAAAGATTTAATAGATTATAAATGGTTGTTCTTCTTGATAATTGTCCTTATGTCGGCCGAATGGTTTATTCGAAAATTTAACGGGGGTTATTAATAAAAATGGGGTTCAAAATTGAAAAAACCTGGGATTTAGAATTAAAAAATGAGTATCAAAAACCATATTTTAAGTCGTTGTTAGACTTTGTAGAAAGCGAATACAATTCAAAAATTTGTTACCCACCTAAAGCCGAAATATTTTCGGCATTTAAGCATTGCGTTTTTGATGATTTAAAAGTTGTAATTATTGGTCAAGATCCTTATCATGGCAAAGGTCAAGCAAATGGACTTTGTTTTTCGGTGAAACAAGGCATAAAGCATCCTCCATCATTAAAAAACATTTTTACAGAATTGGAAATTGATTTAAAAAAATCCTATCCAACAAATGGAAATTTAGAACGTTGGGCAAAACAAGGTGTTTTATTATTAAACGCAACATTGACTGTTGAGGAGTCAAAAGCAGGTAGCCACCAAAGTAAAGGGTGGGAGAAATTTACGGATGCAGTTATTGCGAAAATTTCAGAACAAAAACAAGACGTAGTATTTTTATTGTGGGGTGGATTTGCAAAAAAGAAAGGATCAAAAATTGATAAAAACAAACATCAAATATTAGAATCTGGACATCCGTCACCGCTGAGTGCAAATAGAGGGTTTTGGTTTGGGAATAACCACTTTTCAAAATGCAATCAGTTTTTAAAATCTAAAGGATTGACTGAAATTGATTGGTAATACCAAATTAACATTGAAATGCGCTTTTTTTCATTTCAATCAAAAATCCCTTCAAAGTATAATCGGTATATTCTGGTTTAATTTTTAATCCTGAATAATAAATTCTTTTTCATCTTCACGTAAAAATTCTGGTTGAAGCATAGAGTGATTGATTTTAAACTCGTCCCACAGTCTTTTTTCAATATCATAGCATATTTTATCCCATTCAGAAAGAGAAATGTCTTTAGAAAATTCAATGTGTGCTTCAATGTAAATGTCGTGGTCGTTGAGCTGCCATAAATGAACATGATGTAAGTTTTTTACGTATTCAAATTTAACAATGCTTTTTTCAATGTCTTTAATATGGATTCCTTTGGGCGCAAAAAGCATAAGCATTTTTGTAGATTCTAATAATATATCCCAGCTTAAAAACAGCAAATATACAGATATTGCAAGTGTTAAAGCGGCATCAATCCAATAAATTTGGTAGTACTTCATCAGTAAACCACCTACCAAAACAGCAACCGACACCATAGCATCTGTTAACAAATGCAAATAAGCCGAACGCATATTAATATTATCTTTTGCATCTTTAGATAATAAAACGACACTTAATGTATTTGCAATAATGGCAACTAAAGCTAACCAAATTACTATCCCTGTTTCTACTTCTTTGACGTCATTAAATCTATGAATGGCTTCTATGCCCAAAAAAACAGACAACACGATTAAACTTGTCGCATTAATAAAAGCAGCAATAATTTCGGCACGTTTAAAGCCAAAAGTTTGGTGTTCGGTTTGTTTTTTATGTTTGAGTTTGGCAGCAACAAAACTAATCACTAACGAAAAAACATCAGTCAAATTATGCGTAGCATCTGACAGTAAAGACAAACTCCCAGAAATAATGCCTCCAATAAATTGGCTAGTCGTAATTACAATATTTAGTATAATACTAAATAATAAATTTTTGGTTGATAAATTTCCGTGACTATGATTATGATGACTGTGACCGCTCATTAAATATTAATTTTGCATAAAAATACGATAAAATAAAACTATTTTGTAACCTCTTTCAAACATTATGTGACTAATGTAATGTACTTAAAAAATAATAAATATGTATCAAGCATTATAAATTTTTATTTCAAATAGCATTACTGGTATTTTCTTTTTAATGACTTTTGTAGATATCATTTACCGCAGAAAAAAACACATATCCATATAAAAATCGACTTTATTTTGCTTATTCATTAAAAACCATTAATTTAACATCAAAAATTAAATGTTAAAATGGACCTTATTTGGGGTTTTAGCCCTGTCAGTATTGTTTAGTCAAGCACAAACAAATCAAACTAAAATTGATGCAATTGTGCAAATGGGGCATGCTCAATACATTACTTGTTCTGATTTAAGCGACAATGGAGAACTTGCAGTAACAGGGAGTGGCGACAATTCAATTATTTTATGGGACGCTATTAATGGTAAGCAAATCCGAACATTTAATGTGCATTATAAAAGTATAAGATCTGTAAACTTTAACCCAAACAATAGCTTAATAATATCAACTTCAAAAGATAATTCGCTTAAAGTAATTGATGTTAAAACAGGACAAATCAAACATGCGATTACGTTTTCGAAACAAACCATTTATAACGCTTATTTTAGCCAAGATGGCTCAAAATTTATAACCCTAAACGACCGTGATGCTTATACCGTTTGGTCAACTGAAAAAGGGAAAGATTTAGGAACATTTAAAAAAGATTTTGGCGGATTAAAAGACGAATTACTTATTAGTCCTGACGGTACAAAAGTGCTGAGTAAAGTTAATTGGGCAACCGTGGCGTGTATTGAATTAAATTTAAAAGACACACTTTTTACAATGCCATTTGACAAAGCATTTACCATGAATTTTAGTGAAAACGGAAATTATATTGCCATTGGATCAAGTAAATTATTTTCTAAAGTGTTTGATGCCAAAACAGGAAAAGAATTACATTATTTTAAAAGTGATTCTGAAAAAGGGTGTGACGGATGTGGTACCTTGGTTAAGATAAGTCCTAACGAAAAATATGTCTTTAGTATATCTTCAAAAAAAGATGGTATTTTATGGAATTTAAAAAGTGGTAAACAAATTAAAAAGTTTGGGGATTTTGAAAAAAGACCAACTAACATTGCTTTTACAGCTAATGAAAAGTTTCTTTTAATTTCATCAGTCAATCAAGTTTATGTTTATGATATTGAATCTGGAAAACTAAAATTAAAGTTGGATAATAAATGGATAAGATATTATGAAGTAAAATTCCAAAAGTCACATCATCAATTTATTTTACCATCAAAAAATAATATCATTGACATTTGGGATGCTCAAAACGGTCGAAAAATAAAGACCTTAAAAGGGTATCTTAATCAACAACGTGCAGATGGTTTAAAATATGATTACACCGACTATTATGATAAAACCATTTTACATTATATCTCTTTAAAAAATAATGTCAGCATCAATCCAAAAGGCACTCAATTTGCCATTGGAAAAATAGATTCTTCAGTGGTAATTATTGATGTTTTAACCGGAAAAAAAATAAAAATCATAAAACACCATCAGGTTATTTTAGCGCATGACTTTAGCCCAAATGGTAAATGGTTGGCTTTAGGGAGTGGTGATGGTGAAATTAAGATTTATAACACCACAAATTATGCCTTAAGCAAAACGCTAACCGGTCATCAGTCGTTAATATTTGATGTAAAATTTAGTTACAACAGTCAACAGTTAGTCTCGGGTAGTTGGGATGGCACCATGAAAGTTTGGAATATTGCGAACCAAAAAGCAATTCAAACCATAGATTTAGGTGGTTTTTCGCCTTATTTAGTTCGTTTTTCTCCCAAAGATTTATACGTGTTGTCGGGTGATTTAGGAAAAGATATAAAATTTTGGGAGATTGATTCAAAAACAGCCTTCAGAAGTTTAATCGGGCATACCAAAACCATATCAGGCATAGAATTTTCGCCCAATCAACGTCACATGCTTACCTCAAGTTGGGATGGCAAAGTAAAAGTTTGGGATATTTTAACCGGTATGCTCATTGGGAAATTAGCCACAAATAATACCCCGGTTTACAGTGTTCAATATTCAGCAAATGGCAAACAAATTATAAGCGGAAGTGCCGATAAAATGATTTATATAAGTGACGCCCTAACTTTACAAAATACGGATACTTTAAAAGGGCATACTTCTGCCGTGTCTGACATTAAAATGAGTCAAAATGGAAAATATTTAATATCAAGAGGCGCAAATGGAGAAGTGTTTGTTTGGGATTATTTACAGAAAAAAGAGATTTATACGTATTTTCAAATCAATGAAAACGATTGGTTAGTAAAAAATCCAAATGGTTATTTTGATGGTTCGCCAAACGCATTAAAGTTGGTAAATTATGTGTCGGGGACTGATGTGATTTCAATTAATTCTTTGTTTGATAAATATTACACCCCACATTTAGTAAAAAGGCTTATGGCTGGCGATCAATTATTCGATTCTGGGCAAAATTTAAACAAAATCATTGACCATTTGCCGCAAATTGAATTTCAGTTTGCGAGCACACAAAAAAGAGAAATAAACATTAAAGAAGACTCAGTTTATCAAAGTAAAAGTAAAACATTTAATGTTCAAGTTTCAATTTTAGAAAATGAAAAAAGTATTGATGAAATTAGAGTATATAATAATGGGAAATTACTTGAAAATCAAAGTTGGCAAAAAAACATGAGCTTTAGAGGTGGCGGAAATATTCAGTCTTTTGATATTGAATTGGTGAATGGCGTAAATGACATCACAGCCATTGCTATTAGTGATAATAAAACAGAATCAAACCCCATTAAATTGTCGGTTGCGTATAATAATCAAGCCACAAATTCTGACCTATATGTATTTTCGATTGGGATTAATACCTACAAAAATGCCGCTTATAATTTGAGTTATGCCGTAAAAGACGCCAACGATTTTTCAAAAGCCATTGTAAAAGGTGCTGACACTTTATTTGATCATATTTATGAATATGAACTCAGAAATTCGGCTGTAAATACAGCTCAAATAGTTGAAACATTTAAGTCTATTTTACCAAAAATTGAAGCAGAGGACGTGTTTGTGTTTTATTATGCCGGACATGGGGTAATGAGTTTGGGCGATAAAGAAGATTTTTATTTGGTGGCTCACAATGTAATTAATCTTTATGGTGACCAATCTCTTTTAGAACAAGAAGGACTTTCAGCTACGGCTCTTATGGGGTTTTCAAGACAAATAGCGGCTCAAAAACAACTTTTTATCCTAGATGCTTGTCATTCGGGGGGCGCGTTAAATTCATTTGCCACACGTGGAGATGGACGTGAAAAAGCCATTGCACAACTCGCTAGAAATACAGGAACTTTCTTTTTAACTGCCTCACAAGATGTTCAATATGCAAATGAATCAGGCGACTTAAAACACGGTTTATTCACTTACGCTTTATTGGAAATTTTAAAAGGTGAAAGTTTTGCATCTGCCTTAGACGGTAAAATTACCATTAACGAAATTAAAACTTATGTTGAAGAGCGTGTACCAGAATTGTCTCAAAAATATCACGGTTCAGCTCAATATCCGACATCTTACAGTTTTGGTCAAGATTTTCCGATTGTGATTTTGAAGTGATACTATTAACACATAGCGATTAGTTTACCATCACAACGTTTTATTTAACAAATCAGTTTTGTTTACAATTTTATGTAAATAAGGGTTAGTTCTAAGAGACTCCATCAATTCTAAATGTCCTAAATGGTGACAATCAGAACCAATGACATCTATTAGATTTTTGTCTATCATTTGTTCCGCCATTTTTTTTACTGCCGGGCCATATTGGCCTGAAAGTGAATTAATATTGAGTTGAATCAAACAGCCTCTGTTTTTAAAATCCTCTATCGTTTGGAATTGATTAAAGTAAAATGGATACCGTTCTACATGTGCCATAATAGGAGAATAACCTTGCGTTTGAAACTGAAAAATAACTTCTTTTACACGTGGCGGTTCGTTACTAAACGACAATTCAAATAAAACATGATTTTTTCCAAAAGTTAAAATATTTTTTTCTTCAATCAATTCTTCTAAATGAAAATCTAAGTAATATTCTGCAGCTGCTTCAATTTCAATAGTAAAGTCAGCCTCTTGAATGCCTTGTTTTACTTTTTCTAATTCTCCTAAAATAATTTCGGGTGTATTTTTATAAAAATCACTCATAATATGAGGCGTAGTAATGACTTTTTTATAACCCAACTCAGCAAACTTTTTAAGCATTGCTAAACTTTCCTCTAAACTTTTAGAACCATCATCAATTCCAGGAATCAAATGCGAATGTAAATCGGTATTTAACATTCCAAAATCAATGGGGTTTAATTTTGATTTTTTAGAAAATATGTTTTTTAGAAAGCTCATTGATGCAAAAGTAAACATAATTAGTTAAGATACATTATATCTTAATTTTCTTCATTAATAGCAGGGTGAAGTTTATTATATTATTTTGAATACTTTTCCAAATAATATTTTTCATATTCACCAGATGTTACATTGTCCATCCAATCTGTATTAGATAAATACCAATCCACCGTTTTTTCTAGTCCTTCTTCAAAAGTAATTGAGGGCATCCAATCTAATTCGTTTTTAATTTTTGTAGCATCAATGGCGTAACGCATATCGTGTCCAGCTCTGTCAGTTACAAAAGTGATTAATTTTTCAGATTCTCCTTTTGGACGGTTTAATTTTTTGTCCATTATTAGGCATAGTTCCTTTACCAAATCAATGTTTGTCCATTCATTCCAACCACCAATGTTATAAGTTTCGCCTAATTGGCCTTTATGAAAAATAGCATCAATCGCTCTGGCGTGATCTTCTACCCATAACCAGTCTCTTATGTTGTCACCCTTTCCGTAAATTGGAAGCGATTTTTTGGTTTTAATATTGTTAATCATTAATGGTATCAATTTTTCGGGAAATTGATGTGAGCCATAATTATTTGAACAATTTGAGATTTTAACAGGAAAATTATAAGTGTGAAAATAAGCACGTACCAAATGGTCTGAACTTGCTTTTGATGCTGAATAAGGGCTGCGTGGGTCGTAAGCAGTGTCCTCTAAAAAGAAACCTTCTTTACCTAAAGAACCATACACTTCATCAGTTGAAATGTGATAAAAAATATGATTTTCGAACTTATTTAAAGTATGAAGCTCCCAATAGTTACGAGCAACTTCTAATAGGTTGGCTGTGCCAACTATATTGGTGAGAACAAAATCCATTGGTCCAGATATTGAACGGTCAACATGCGATTCTGCAGCTAAATGAATCACATCAGTAATATTTTCTTTTTTAAATAATTGTTCTAAAAATGGTTTATCTTGAATGTCTCCTTTAACAAATTTGTAGTTTGGTGCGTTTTCAAAATCAGTTAAATTGGCTAAATTTCCTGCATAAGTCAACTTATCTAAATTAATAATAGAATAGTCTGAGTATTTATTTACAAATAATCGTAAGACATGAGAACCAATAAAACCAGCTCCTCCTGTTATTAAAATTTTTTTTTTCATATCTAAATCCTAAATTTTAACCTCAATTCCGATAGCTATCGGAAGCGCAAAGGTTTTCGCAAATAATACAATATTTAATTCTTTTTGTGTAAACATTTAAATCTAAAAGTCTTATATCTAAATCCCGTAGCGTTATATTATCTAACAAAACCAATACTTCAGTCTATGAGCGCAGCGATTTAAAGTCTAAAAGCATAACGCTCTAATATCTTAACAAGCCTATATTTCAGTCTTGTATCTTAAGTCTAGAAGCGTAGCGATCTAATATCTTAAAGAGACCAATATTCTAAATCTTTAATTTTTCCTTTATAAATTCCTTTTAAGTCAACAAAAACACCATTACCGTCTTTTAATATTGCTTTAAAATCATCTTCAGATTTTCCACAATATTCTTCATGATTAACTGCAACAATTACTGCATCATAATCATCAGCCATTTTATCAACTAGCCCAAACCCATATTCTTTCATTAGTGAATCAGAATCAGCAAAAACATCAACAACCTCAACATTACAAGAAAAAGATTGTAACTCAGTAATTACATCAACCACTTTAGAGTTTCTAATGTCAGATACATTTTCTTTAAAAGTAGCACCCATTACTAAAACTTTTGATTCCATTGGGTTTTTACCTTGACCAATCATCATTTTTACGGTTTGTTTACCAGTATAAAATCCCATTGAATCATTTACATAACGACCAGAATTAATTATTTTTGCATGATAGCCGACTTGTTTTGCTTTATGTGTTAAGTAATAAGGGTCAACACCAATACAATGTCCACCAACTAAACCAGGTCTAAAGTTTAAAAAATTCCATTTTGTTCCAGCTGCTTCTAATACATCATAAGTATTAATACCTAATTTGTTAAAAATGATTGACAACTCATTCATTAAGGCAATATTCACATCACGTTGCGTATTTTCAATTATTTTAGCTGCTTCAGCCACTTTTATTGTTGCTGCTCTATGCACACCAGCTGTAACAACTAATTCGTAAACTTTAGCAATATTATCTGCAGATTCAGTGGTATCTCCAGAAGCAACCTTTACTATACTGGCTAAAGTGTGAACTTTGTCTCCTGGATTAATTCTTTCAGGTGAATACCCAACATTAAAATCAGTTTTCCATGTTAAACCAGATTGTTTTTCTAAAACAGGAATACAATCCTCTTCAGTACAACCTGGGTAAACTGTTGATTCAAAAACAATATAATCGCCTTTAGAAATCACTTTACCAACCGTTGCAGACGCGCCTAATAAAGGTTTTAAATCAGGTAATCTTGATTCGTCAATTGGTGTGGGTACAGCTACAATATAAAAATCACATTTTTTTAAATCGTCAATTTTTGCCGTAAATTCAATATCAGCATTTTCAAAATCAGACGCTTCTAATTCTTCAGATGGATCAATGTTGTTTTTCATCATATCCACACGTTCTGCATTGATATCAAACCCTACAACTTTAATTTTTTTTGCAAATTCTAATGCAATAGGTAATCCTACATAACCTAATCCTATAACTGCTAATGTTGCTTCTTTGGCAACTAATTTATCATAAATATTCATCTTTGTACTCTAATTTTATTTTGTAAATGTCTCATCACGACAGTCGTAAATTCTTTCTATAATATCAACCACTTTCAAGCCTTCTAAGGCATTTGTTGTAGCTGTTGTTCTTCCTTTTAAAGTGTCAACCACATTCTCAATCACATAATGGTGGTTTGCTGCTGACCCTTTATATTGACCATAATCATTTGGAGGGTTTGATTCAGCCAGTGTTGGCATTTCATAACCATCAATATGACAATATTCAACTTCATTCATATATTGGCCACCTACTTTAACAGAACCCTTACTTCCAATAATTGTAATTGAACTTTCTAGATTTTGACCCCATACAGCAGTCGAATAATTGATACTTCCCATTCCGCCATCTAAAAAATCAAAAGAAACAAACCCTGAGTCTTCAAATGAAGTTGAATTTTGATGGGTAAAATCGCCAAATTTTCCGTTTATATTTTTAATATCGCCAAAAAGCCAATACATAATGTCAATGAAGTGAGAAAATTGGGTAAATAATGTTCCTCCATCTAAATCAGGGGTACCTTTCCAACCTCCTGATTTATAGTAACGAGAATCTCTATTCCAATAACAGTTTACTTGTACCATAAATGGATCACCTATGATTTTATTTTCAACAATTTCTTTTAACCAAACAGAAGGTGGTGAATATCTATTTTGCATCACAGCAAAAACATGTTTATGATTTCGTAATGCTTTATAAATAACACTCTCACATTTTGCTTTAGACAAGCCAATTGGTTTTTCAACTACAATGTGTTTATTCGCATCTAAAGCTTTAACTGCTTGATCAGAATGCAAGCCATTTGGTGTGCAAATATTGGCAACATCAAAATTCAATCCTGCCTTTAACAAATCTTCAATTGAATTAAAAAATGGTACACCTTCAAAATTTTCTAAGGCTAATTCTGATTTTGGTCTAATATCACAAAGTGCTATTAATTCAGATTCAGTGTTATTGGCTACCATTGTTGCATGTCGTTTACCTATGTGTCCACAACCAATTATTACAAATTTTACTTTTTCTGATTCTTTAATTTCAGCCATTATTTGATTCTTTTTACTTTATTATTTTCTACTTTATATTCTTGTTTACTTTCTGGACAAATAGCGATTCCATTTTCATTAAAATTTAATCTATGACCATACTCCCCAACCCAACCAATTTGTTTTGATGGGTTTCCAACAACGAGTGCAAAATTAGGAATATCTTTTGTAACTACAGCGCCTGCACCAATAAATGCATATTCTCCAATATCATTCCCACATACAATGGTAGCGTTTGCACCAATTGAAGCGCCTTTTTTGACCGTGGTCTTGGCATATTGATTCCGTCTATTGATAGCTGATCTTGGATTAATTACATTAGTAAATACCATTGAAGGACCTAAAAAAACATCATCTTCACAAATTACGCCCGTATAAATAGATACATTGTTTTGTATTTTAACATTGTTTCCAAGTACAACATCAGGAGAGATAACAACATTTTGACCTAAATTACAACCTTTACCCATTGAGCAATTAGACATGACATGCGAAAAATGCCATATTTTTGTTCCTACTCCAATTGTACAATTGTCATCAATAACTGCAGTTTCGTGTGCAAAATAGTTCATCTTATTTAACATATTTATCAAAATTATAATGGTCCTTTTCATTCAATTCTTCTGGTGACAGAGATTTAAAATAAGCATAGGTTTTTTTTAGACCTTCTGCTCGGTCAATTTTTGGTTCCCACCCTAATATTGTTTTTGCTTTTGTAATGTCAGGTTGACGTTGTTTAGGGTCGTTTACTGGTAAATCTTTATAAATTACTTTTTGTGATGTACCTGTTAAAGCAATAATTTCTTCTGCAAAGTCTTTAATGCTAATTTCATCAGGGTTACCAATATTAACAGGTAGGTTATAATCAGAATGCAATAATCTATAAATTCCTTCAACCAAATCATCTACATAACAGAATGAGCGTGTTTGAGAACCATCACCAAAAATGGTTAAATCTTCACCACGTAGTGCTTGTCCTATAAAAGCAGGTAACACCCTACCGTCATTTAACCGCATACGGGGTCCGTAAGTATTAAATATTCTTACTATTTTAGTGTCTAAACCGTGGTAGGTATGGTATGCCATTGTCATGGCTTCTTGAAAACGTTTTGCTTCATCATAAACACCTCTAGGCCCAATGGGATTTACATGCCCCCAATATTCTTCTGTTTGAGGATGAACTTCTGGATCACCATAAACCTCACTTGTAGATGCTATCATTAAGGCAGCTCCTTTAGCTTTGGCTAGTCCTAAACAATTATGAATCCCTAAAGAGCCCACTTTTAAAGTTTGAATTGGTATTTTTAAATAATCAATGGGACTTGCAGGTGATGCAAAATGTAAAATATAATCTAAATCACCTGGTACGTGAATATAAGTGCTTACATCTTGATTGTAAAATTCAAAATTTTCTAATGGGAATAAATGCTCAATATTTTTTAATCGACCTGTAATTAGGTTGTCCATGGCTATTACATGATAGTTTTCTTTGATAAATCTGTCACATAAATGCGATCCTAAAAATCCTGCTGCACCTGTTATTAATATTTTTTTTCTAGTCATTTTTACTTGCTTTGTCTACAACATAAGACACATTAGCTACACATAATTTTTGTTCGTTAAAATTAATGTTTTCTTATATTATATCGTCAATTACCGTATGATTCAATTTTATTTTTTAATTTAAAACTGTTTTCCTCCCAATACTTTCATAATAAAATCCTTTTCCTTGGATATCGTCAAGGTTGTAAAGGTTTCTACCGTCAAAAATTTTTGGTGCTTTTAAATTGTTTTTTATTTTGTTAAAGTCTGGATTTCTAAATGCGCCCCATTCTGTTACTATTAAAAGTGCATCAGCATTGTTTAAAGCGTCATATTGATGGTCAACAAAAGTGATTTTGTCTTTATAAATGGCTTTAACATTATCCATAGCTTCAGGATCGTAGGCATTAATATTGGCACCTAAAATTAATAATTTATCAATAATATATAAAGCAGGAGCTTCTCTAATGTCATCTGTATCTGGTTTAAAAGCTAGTCCCCACATGGCAAAAGTTAAGCCTTTTAAATCTCCATAATGATTAACTAATTTGTCAACTAACTTTATTTTTTGAATGTCATTTACTCTTAAAACAGCATTAATAATTTCAAAATCAAAGTTTTTTTCTCTACCTGATTTTACTAATGCTTGAACATCTTTAGGAAAACAACTTCCGCCATATCCAATACCAGGGAATAAAAAACGTTTACCAATCCTGTCATCAGCACCAATTCCAATACGAACATCATCAACATTTGCACCAACAATTTCGCAAAAATTAGCAATTTCGTTCATAAACGTAATTTTAGTCGCTAAAAAAGAATTGGCTGCATATTTTGTTAATTCAGCTGATTTTTCATCCATAAATAAAATGGGATTACCTTGTCTAACAAATGGCTTGTATAAATCACTTAATATCTTTTTAGCTTTATCTGATGAGGTTCCAATAACCACTCTGTCAGGCTTCATAAAATCATCAATGGCAAATCCCTCACGTAAAAATTCTGGATTTGATACAATATCAAAATCCACTTTAGCGTGTTTAGCCACAGCAGTATGAACTTTTTCTGCAGTACCAACAGGCACTGTTGATTTATCAATGATAATTTTATAATTGGTTATAATTTTACCCAAATCTTCTCCAACACCTAAAACAAATGATAAATCGGCAGAGCCATCAGCACCAGGAGGCGTTGGTAAAGCTAAAAATATAATGTCACTTTTATCAACAGTTTCTTTTAAATTAGTGGTAAATTTTAATCTATTTTCTTTAATATTTCTATCGAACAATACATCTAAACCAGGCTCATAAATTGGCACAATTCCATTTTTCATTTGATTGACTTTATTTTCGTCAATATCAACACAAATAACATTGTTACCAGTTTCAGCAAAACAAGTTCCGGTTACTAAACCAACATACCCTGTACCAATTACAGCAATATTTTTCATAAAAATTATTTTGTTAAAAATTCTTTTAAAGATGAAGTAATATAAACTAATTGCTCTTCATCTAACTCAGTATGCATAGGTAAAGATACCACTGTCTGACACAATTCATTGGTTACAGGAAAATCAGCATCATTATATTTATCAGCATCATACGCTTTTTGAGTGTGTAATGGCATTGGATAATAAATCATCATTGGAATACCTTTTTCTTTCATAAACTCTTGCGCTTCAAACTGATTTATTCCTTTAATTTTTAAAGTATATTGATGAAACACATGGGTAGAATATGGTTTTATAGTCGGCGCTTCAATTCCTTCTATTTGACTAAAAAAGTCAGAATAATATTTTGCTGCTCTTTGTCTGTTTTCAATATATGAGTCAAGTTGACGTAATTTAATTCTTAAAATTGCTGCTTGCATACTGTCTAAACGAGAATTAACACCAACCCTATCATAATAATAACGTTTACCCATACCGTGATTTACAATAGATCTTAACACTTGAGCTAACTCATCATTATTTGTAAAAATAGTACCACCATCACCAAAACAGCCTAAGTTTTTAGAGGGAAAAAAAGAAGTAGTTCCTACATCTCCAATACATCCAGCAGAATTAACAGTTCCGTCTTTTGAGGTGTATTTAGCACCAATTGCTTGTGCCGTATCTTCTACAACATATAGATTATGTTTTTTCGCTAAATCCATTACAGCATCCATGTTGGCACATTGACCAAATAAATGAACAGGAATAATGGCTTTTGTTTGTGGTGTAATGGCTTTTTCTATGGCGTCAATTGAAATATTGAATGTATCTCTATCCACATCAACCAAAACAGGAGTTAATTTTAAAAGTTTAATGACCTCTACAGTAGCTGCAAAAGTAAAATCAGAGGTAATAACTTCATCTCCTGGCTCAAGACCTAAAGCCATTAACGCAATTTGCAATGCATCTGTTCCGTTAGCACATGGAATAACATGTTTTACGCCTAAATAATCCTCTAATTCTTTTTGAAAGGCCTTAACTTCTGGGCCATTTATGTACGCAGCAGAGTTCATCACTTCTGCCAATTTTATGTCTATTTCTGGCTTGATTTTCTCATATTGAGAAACCAAATCCACCATTTGTATTTTCTTCATTTAAACAGTTAATTTTGTTATCTTAACATATATTGTTGCGAATATAACCAATAATCAGTTAAATTTGACGTTTTAAATACACACAAACACTTGAATGATGAAAATTATTATCTCCTTTACTGTTTTACTTCTAGGTTTTGTAACTTTTGGACAAAGAAATCTAAAAGATGAATCTATTTTTACGCCTATTTTTGGGTTAAACTATAAAGCTAATTTTGCTCAAAATATTATGGCGCAACGTTGGGGATTTTTTAATTCTATTGGTGGTGACGTAGATTTTAAATTAAAAAATAATTTAACCTTTGGAATTGATGGTGCATTTATGTTTGGCAACACTTTTAAAGACAGTTCTATTTTTGATAACGTTATAAATTCTTATGGAACGATTACCCCTCAAAGTGGGGCAAGCGGAAATAATATTGTGTTTTTTTACCAAAGAGGTTTAAATGTTAATGCTACAATAGGATATGTTTTTAATAAGTTAGGGCATAATCTAAATTCTGGTTTGTGGGTGAATATTGGGGTAGGTTATATGGCTCATAAAATTAGAATTGAAAGTATTTATGATAATGTTGTAAACCTTGAAGGTGATATTCGTAAAGGATATGATCACTTAACAATGGGCGTTAACACAAAACAATTTATTGGTTATTTATACCAACACGACAAACGGTTTTTAAATTTTTATGTTGGATTGGAATTTATTCAAGGGTTTACACGCAATGCTAGAAACTATAATTTTGACACAAAAAGTCCTGAAAATGAATTAAGATTTGACTTTTATAATAGCTTAAAAGTTGGGTGGATGATTCCAATTTACAAAAGACAAACCCAAGATTATTATATAGATTAAACGCTTTGAGACTTCTACATCAAATAGGAACCGAGTTGTATTTTTTAGGCGTGAAAATTGCGTCCTTATGGCATAAAAAGGCTAAATTATTTATGGAGGGTCGAAAATATATTTGGAATAAAGTACAAGATTTTAATCCCGGAAATAATGATGTGTTTTGGTTTCACTGTGCCAGTTTAGGAGAGTTTGAGCAAGCCAGACCATTAATCGAGCAATTAAAAAAAGATAAAACTTGTAAAATTGTTGTTACTTTTTTTTCTCCGTCAGGTTATGAAATACGTAAAAATTATTCACAAGCCGATTTAATTATCTATTTACCTAAAGATTCTAAATCAAATGCTACTCGATTTTTGAATCATATTAAACCAACTAAAATATTTTTTATTAAATATGAGTTTTGGCCAAACTTTTTACTAGAAGCACAAAAAAAACAAATTCCAACCTTTTTAGTGAGTGGTGTTTTTAGAGAAAATCAAATTTTTTTTAAATGGTATGGTGGATTTATGCGAACAATACTCAAATCTTTTTCAGGTATATTTTTACAAAATGAAAATTCTAAAACATTGTTAGATTCAATAAAAATTAAATCTAAATTGATAGGAGACACAAGGTTTGATCGGGTAATGGAAAATGCAGAATCTGTTAAACCATTTCCATTCATTGAACGGTTTATTGACAACAAGCAAACTATTGTTGTAGGGTCATGTTGGGCAGAAGATGAAGTTGTTGTGTTTCCTGTTTTAAATGAGATTGCAAATTTAAAAATAATTATTGCGCCACACGAATTAGGAGAAACTCATTTTAAGTCCATTGAATCAAATTTAACTAAAAAAACAATAAGGTATTCTCAATTAAAAAATAGTCAAAATGCAAGTGATTTTGACGTTTTGATTATAGATAATATTGGGATGTTAATGCACTTATATCAATATGCAACAGTTTCATACATTGGAGGCGCTTATGGAAAAGGGCTACACAACATATTAGAACCTGCCAGTTTTGGTGTGCCTGTAATTTTTGGCAATAAATACGCTAAGTTTCCAGAAGCTTTTCAATTTATTGATGAAAAAATTGGTTTTTCTATCAATAATCCATCCGAATTTAAAAATATTCTAAACGACTTACTTAAAAAAGATTTAAAATCTGATGTGCTACATTTTATGAACAACCATAAAGGTGCTACAGATAAAATATTGACAGAAATATTTTAAGTTTTTAATTTGCTTTTAGCCCAATTAACCAAAAAGATTAAATCTACCACAATTCTGTTATTTTTATAAGGTTTAATGTCTTCAAAAAAAGAATGAATGCTAGTATTTTTATCATTTTCCTTTAATAAACCGTTTAGTAATTTAGAAAAAAACTTCCACATTGGTTCTTTAATTCTGTAGCGTTTAATATAGCGGTCAAATGCTTGTAATTTATTTTCAAAAACTTCCATTTTCTCCAATTCATAAAAAACAACAACTTCCGTTAGCATAACCGAAATTATAATGTCATGCCGCAACTTGATAATTGAACTGGTTAAAACTTTATTACTAAGGTCTAGTACTTTTTTATGATTTTTCAGGCTGAAATTTAAAATAATTGAATTACTATAATACACAATAAAAAACTTTTCAGGAAGATAATCGCTGTTTTCCAAAATAAATTCGTCAACCTCATTCATGATTTGTTCTGAATTTATAAAGTTATTTTCATTAATCATTAAATCCATTTCAAAATTATAACAGTCAAACAAAGTCGCAATTTTTTCTGATTGATTAATTTGTTTTGATTCATGAATTAATTTGCGAGTTTTTAAAAGGTTTCTATGTGCTGAAGGAAAATCTTTTGCTATAATATTAAATCTAATTAACTGTTTTAAAATATCTGTACGTTGGTAATCATTTAAAAACTTTTGATTGATAGGCTCGTCAACTAATTTCTGAAGAGGTTTAAAATGTTTTTTTGATAAATTGAAATCCTGCAACACAAAACCACATAAAAATAAAGTTTCATGATATAGCTGTTTACATAAATTATTGATGAGTTGAATATTTGTACTCATCAATTCATGATTTATAATATACATAGCTATATTCACACTATCTTTTTGTTTCATATTTCCGGTTAAATAGCGTGCTTTTTTTATTTTGGTGAGTAATAGTTGATATGTAGAAACTATTTGTTGTTGTTTTAAAATATCATTTTCAGCGAGTAAAATATTTTCTAAATCGGCATCAAACTGTATTGTGCTTTGATTTAAGTATTTAACATATTCAATTGCCCTTAATATGGAAATATAATCATCTGTTTTATTAGCTAACTTTACAACTTGCTTAATCATTTTAGCACAATTTTGATACAACCCTTTTCGGTACAAAATCATTATAGAGTGAAATAAATAATAAGCTTCTTTTTTATTACTATTATATTGAATTAAAGACTTTAAAATCTTATGATACAAATAGTTTAATGAAAAAGATAAATTTTTACTAATATATGATGATTTAAATTTATTTTTAATCTCATTTTCATTATATGATTTTTGCTTTATAAGCAACTTAAATAATTCACCATAAGCTGATTCTTTTTTTGATAATTGCTTAACAAAATATCCTTTTTCATTTCTATCTAAAGCATGGATTAAATTATAAACCAATGGAATCTTCATATTTTTAACGTTTTAAATGAATAATGTTTAATTTTTATGATTTGTTTTGAATATAAATATAGATAATAATATTCGAAATATATTATCTTGTTATATATTTAACTAGTTAACAGGTGTTTATGTTTATTTGTCTCGTATCAATCTATAATAATAGTGTGTAATTATATTTCCTTTAGCGGTTTGGATTGGTTAAATTTGATGTTGTCTTAAACCTTAAATACTTGAAAATTATGCGATTAAAATTAATTTTTATTAGCACTTTAATTTTATTTTTAAATTTTGTCCAAGCCCAACAATTTGTTGGAATGTATAAAGAAATTGGTACTTCTGGTGGTATTATTCAAACAACTACTTCTGATTTTGTTTTTGGTGGTAGAATTGCTAATACTTGGAATTTGTCTAAAACAGATGTAAATGGTAATTTATTATGGTCTAAGAAATACGGTAACTCTTCACAGGAATCATTTGGTTCTTTTCAAGAAACCTCTGATGGGGGATATATTTTAGCTGGGCAAACCGCACCTAATTCTGGTGGAATATTTGACGCTACATTGATTAAAACAGATGTAAATGGCACAACACAATGGTCTAAATCTTATGGTGCTACAACCGGATACACCCAATTTTATGCTGTAAAAGAAATGCCTTCTGGGGGTTATATTGCCGTTGGACAAACCAATGACTATGGTTCAAATATTCTTAATTCTTATGCATTGAGAACAAATGCGCTTGGAGACACCTTGTGGACTTATGTTTACAATGTACCTGGTTTTAGTTTCAACACTTTTACTGATGTTACCATAGCTACTAATGGTGATATCACTATGGTTGGTCAAAAATCATCTACAGTAGGGACAGGTGCGTTATTAATAAAATTAGATCAAAATGGAAATGAATTGTGGAACAAAACGTACTCAACAGGAGCAGGTTTGTATGCTGGCGAAATTGAGTTAAGTTCTGACGGATTAAATTATTTTGTCTCAGGAAGAAATGGGAGTTTTCTTAGTTTAATGAAACTTGACACTTCAGGTAATGTTCAATTCTCAAATTCTTATAATTTTAACGTTGGGTCTTCAACTTTTCACTCAATTTACGTGCTACCAAATAATAATGGTGTATTAATGAGTATTAATGATGCTCCAGGTTTTGGTGTTGACAGAAGTCAATTGTTAAAGTTAGATGTAAATGGAAATGTTATTTTTTCTAAAAGTTATAGTACATGTACAACTTCAAGCTCTGGTGATGCGCTTGAAACACAAACAGGAGGAATTGCTTTGTTAGGTTCTGACATAGGTATGAATGCTACAGCCTTATATAGTTTAGATGCAAACGGGAATTCAGGAATTAATTGTCTGGACTCTAATCTAGTTGTTACCTTCAATACTCCAACACTTACTATTACAACAGAAGGTTTTAGAACTTATGGAGCCATTCCTACAAATCCAATGTTAAATGATGTGAATTATACAACTGAAACGGCTTTCTATAACTGCCAAGCCGACACCGCCGATTTTTCTTGGCTATCGTATTCCCAATGTACTAACGATAGCACCCAATTTACATCAACTTATACCACGAACTCCGGTTTTTCTACAGGTTTTTTATGGGATTTTGGAGATGGAAACACATCTACACTACAAAATCCCAATCACCTTTATGCAACTGCAGGCAATTACAATGTACAATTAATTGTCAATTGGGGGTGTATTGCAGATACTGTTACTAAGTCTATAACTATTACAACTGGGAGTGCGCCGGTTTTTGGATTTTACACTAATCCTGCTGATACCATTTGTAATTCAAACGTGAGTTACATTATCCAATCTTTAACCGCAGATTCTATTTTTGTTGATTTTGGAGATGCTACTCCAACAATAACGGTTAATAATTCAACCTTTTTTTCAAATCATAATTATGTTCCAGGGACGTATAACTTGGTTTCTTATGCATATAATGCTTGTGGAGTCGACACTTTATATGATACTTTAACTGTTATAAATCCACCAACGTCAATTTTTTCAGTGCCCTCAAACTCTTTTTGTTTAAGTCAATCAACTGCCTTTAATAATTCTTCAACTGCAGGTACATTACCTATAACAAATTGGAATTGGGAATTTGGGGACGGAAGTACATCTAATTTACAAAGCCCAACTTATGCTTTTAATAATGAAGGAACATACTCTGTAACCTTAACTGCAACAGATGCTTTTGGTTGTTCAAACAGTTCAACTCAAAACATTACTTTAACTGCCGATAATTCTATTGCTTCAATTACTTATTCGGTAGGCTGTCCGTGTACTGATTTTAGTTTTACATCAACAGGGACTGCAACATCTTGGTCTTGGGATTTTGGTGATGGAAATACATCCACAACTCAAAATCCAAATTATTCTTATACCATGCCTGGACAATATTATGTATCGGTAGTAGGTACAAATGCGAGTGGATGTAGTTATAAAGACCAAATAGTAGTTGACGTATGTCCAACAGACACATTATACACTTCAAAGTCTAACAATAACTGGTATTTTTATGATAAAACAGGCGTAAGTTTCAACACAGCTGTACCTGTTGCAAATACCTTAGGACAAATGGCGAGTGTGGCCGGTTTTTTCGCTCAATATACAAGTGAAGGATGTTCAACAATGTCGAATCCAAATACAGGAAATTTATTGTTTTATGCAAACGGGAATAATGTCTGGGATGCTAACCATAATATTATGTCAAATGGTTCAGGTATAAATGGTGATGTGAGTTATAGTCAAGGTACAGTTATTGTTCCTATGCCAGGTAATCAAGACAAATATTACATTTTTACAAGCAGAGAAACAGGTGATACCTCTGTTTATTATTCTATTGTGGATATGACATTAAATGGTGGCTTAGGTGATGTTGAGGCTGCCAATAAAAATGTGTTTTTAACCTCATTTAATGGTTCAGAAGCTATGTCTGCTACTATTAAATCAAATCCGCAATGTGACGGTTCTCCTGCCGAATATTGGTTAATAATACCTAAAGATAATGTTGTTTATGAAGTTTATTTAATTAGCAGCGCAGGCGTAACCTTAAACTCTACAGCTACATTCCCTGTACCATCTACATTTTTATTTGGTTCTAATAATAATATTTGGGGTAATTCTACATTTTCACCTAACGGGTCTAAATATGTCAAATCAATCATTAATCAAGGTTTTTTTACCTATGATTTTAATACTACCACAGGAATATTATCAAATCAAGTGTATTATATAGATTCAAGCCCAAGTAATTATGATTATGAGTTTTCGCCTAATGGACAATATCTATATTCTGCAGGAGGTAACGGGATAAGAAGATATGATTTTTTGGCTTCTGATGTTTTAGGGTCAATGACTGTATTGTCAAATAATTCCACAGGTACTATGTGGAAAGGAGATGATGGGAATATCTACACACCAAGAAACGGAAGCACTTTTTTGTCTAGAATAAATAACACTAATTCCAACACATCAACAGTAACTAACAATGCTGTTTCTCTTTTAGGAAGAACAACCTATTTAGGTCTGCAAAATATAGTTAAACTAAACATCCCTATTCAAGACACAAGTCTCGCCAATTTCACTTCAACACCAAATTGTTTAGATGTTGTTTTTCAAAATACTTCTGACACTACAAATTATACAGATCCCTGCTCATTTTTAGCCAATAACGATACATTAAATTATGCGTGGGATTTCGGAGATGGCACCACCTCAACACAATGGAGTCCCACACATTCATACTTAGTAAACGGAATGTATCAAGTCAGATTAATTGTTAATAGACCTTTTATGTGTACAAGTGACACTACATATCAAAATGTTGAGGTAACATCTTGCTGTACTTCAACCTCACAATTTGTAAAAACTTATGGCGAAGGTGAAGCAAATTGGGTAGAACAAACCACTGATTGTGGTTTTATTATGGCTGGTTATAGAACTATTTCTGGAAATGATGAGTCTTGTTTAATTAGAACAGATGCTAATGGTGATTTATTGTGGTCTAACTTATATAATGGCGCTTATTTTGCTGATGTTAAAGAAACACCTGATGGCGGATTTATTGCAATTGGTAACTCGATAGCTAGTGTCGGTGCGGGTCAAGGTGATATGTATTTGGTTAAAACTGACGCAAACGGAACGGTACAATGGAGTAAAACTTATGGTGGATCAGAATGGGAATGGGGTAGCCATGTACAACCCTTAACTGATGGCGGATACATACTAGTGGGTCAATCATTTAGTTATGAACAGGTCACCACTCCCACCACTTTTTTTGATGCCTATTTAGTAAGAACAAATGCTGTGGGAGATACCCTTTGGACAACAACCTATCATGCAAATAACTCAAGTTTTGGAAATGGAGCGTTTGGTGTAAAACTAAATGCAAATGGCAATTTTATTGTTGCTGGAGTAACGCAAACTACAAATCACCAGTCTTGGCTAGCAGAATTTGATTATGACACAGGTAATATAATTTGGTCTAAAGATTACGATAGAGGAAGTTTTAGCGAATCATACATCCCTCAGCAATTACCTAATGGAAATTATGCATTTTCAGGATTTACTCAAAATAGCGTATTAGGGAATACAGATGCCATTTTAAAAATTACAGACGACACCGGAAACTTAATTTCAGCCACAGTTTACGGTGGTGCAGGTGGTGACACTGGTCGTGATATGGAATTAACCTCTGATGGAGGATATGTTATTGTTGGAGAAACGAACAGTTATGGCTACGGTGGTCAAGAATTAATCTTGTTTAAATTAGATAATAATGGGAATTCACAATGGACAAAAACCTACGGGGGATGTGAAAATGAAAACCGACCTTCAGTGACTCAAACTACTGATGGGGGTTATGCTATTGTTGCAAAAACAAATAGTTTAGGTTCCTTTGGAACAACAAATATTATACTCATTAAAACAGATGCTAATGGAAATTCAGGACTCACTTGTTTTGAAACGAACCCAACCGTTGGAAGTCAATCTGTTACTTTAACAGAAAATAATGGTGCCATCCAAACCAGAGCCGGAATTGTGACCAATATAAATCAACCTGCTACCATTGCTTTAGTTGATACTTTAACGCCACAATGTGTTTTTACAGCAGATTTTGTTGCAGACTCTGTTTGTGTTACTTCTACAACCACATTTATTGATTCATCATCAACAGATATTGCACCTTGTTCGTGGTTGTGGGACTTTAATGATCTGGCATCTGGAGCAAATAACACCTCTACTTTACAAAACCCAACTCATACATTTTCAAGTGCAGGCACCTTTAATGTTACTTTAACAACAACCTGGATGGGAGTGAGTGAAAGTGTGACGCTCCCGGTTATAGTTTATCCGGATTACAACCCAACTGTGGATACTTCTATTTGTATAGGAAGTGATTACACTTATCCAGACGGAACAACGTCAACCAATATTGTTGTGAATGAATCCAATATTTCTAATCTAACAACCATCAATGGTTGTGATTCTATCATTACCACAAACTTAACAGTATTACCACTTTCTTTTAACACCATTAATACTGCCATGTGTCAGGGTGATAGTATTTTATTACAAGGTGGATATCAATCAACAGTTGGTACTTATGTTGATACTTTATTTGGTGCAAGTTCAGTTGGTTGCGACAGTATCGTTACTACAAACTTGATTGTAAATCCCATTCCAATAGGAACTTCAACGGCTTCAGTTTGTCAAGGCGATAGTGTTTTAATTGGTAATATCTATTATAGTACAGCTGGCACATACAATGATACCATTTTTGGAGGTGCATTTACGGGTTGCGATAGTATTGTGCAGGTTACCCTTACCATTTTACCTGTTGCCACTGGAACTGATACTCAAACGGCCTGTGTTAATTACACTTGGATAGATGGAATTACATACACATCAAACAGCACCACTGCTACCGACACTATTTTTGGTGGCGCAACAAATGGATGTGATAGTATTGTTACCCTTGACTTAACCATTTTACAACCGGCATTAAGTACTGACACTCAAACGGCTTGCGAAAATTTTGTTTGGATAGATGGAAACATATACACATCAAACAACAATACCGCTACCGACACTATTTTTGGTGGGGCTATAAATGGGTGCGACAGTATTATCACCCTTAATTTAACCATTTTTAATACCACTTCTTCAACTACTAATATCAATATTTGTCAAGGCGATAGCATACTCATAAATGGAAATTTTGAATCCATTTCAGGTACTTATGCCGATACTTTATTTGGGGCAAATAGTAATGGATGCGACAGTATTGTCAATACCATTTTAACCGTAACTCCAATGGCTAATGCAAGTATAAATCCAGTTTCAAACTTGTGTTTAAATGACACCCCCACAACTTTAACAGCCGCCAACAGTGGTGGAACATGGTCAGGAAATGGTATTACAGATGCAACAAATGGCATTTTTAGCCCGTCAACAAATGGAGTAGGTACACAACAAATTATTTACACCATAAGCGGTACTTGCGGAGATGCAGACACTATTGATGTTACCGTAAATGCAAATCCAAGCATTACTTATGTAATTACAGATGACAATTGTGGCGCAGCTGAAGGTTTAATAGAAGTAACTGTAAATACAGGAATAAACCCAATAACATTTAATTGGGACACCGGAGAAAACACACAAAATATTACTAATTTAACTGAGGGTATTTACACTGTAATTGTAACCGACAGTAGTGGTTGCTCAATTACCGAACCCATTACCCTTAACGACCAAAATAACGATTGCGAATTTCATATTTACCTACCAAATGCATTTACACCAAACGGAGATGGAGAAAATGATGTGCTGTTTTTAAGAGGTAAAGGAATTGAAAGTTTTACGTTAGTTATTTATAACCGCTGGGGAAATAAAGTGTTTGAAACAAATAGCTTAACCTACGGTTGGGACGGTACTTTTAAAGGAAACGTTTTAAACCCTGCCGTATTTGTGTATGTTGTTGATGTAACTTTTGTTAATGGCGAAACCACCACCGAAAAAGGAAATATAAGTATTATTAAATAAGAAATTATGATTGATTTTAAAACATTTCAAATTAGAATATTATTTTTAATTATTGTATTGCCTTCAATTGGTTTTGGGCAGTATTGTGTGCCTATAGTTGCAGGCCCTGGTGGCGGTATAAGTAACGTTACGTTAAATACTTTAAATAACACCACCCCGCTTAGTCAAGGTTATGTTGATTATTCTGCCACAACAACAATTCCTAATTTAATTGTATCAAATACTGAGCAAATCCAAATAACAACTAGCTCATTTCAATTTTTTGAAGTTTGGATTGATTGGAATCAAGACTTTGTTTTTGGAGCTGGAGAAAATGTTCCATTTGCTGCAGCGGCTGGTACATTTACATTAAATATAAATGTTCCTGCTGGAGCTCTACTTGGAAATACACGCATGAGAGTGCAAAGTAGAACAAGTTTTGGAGGTGGAGGACCATGTACAACAACACAGGGAAATGGAGATATAGAAGATTATACAGTTAATATTATTGCATTACCAATGCAGGTTGATTCAATTTCTACAAGTCTTGTAACTTATGGGTGTTTTCCTAATGATGTAGTTGATAAAATGCTTTTAAGAGTTGATGTTGAAATAAGCTATTCTTTAAACCCAATCACTTTGACAGATTTAAGTTTTAATACGGCATTATCTACCAATGCAAATATTGATATTGCAAATGCAAGACTGTATCAAACAAATAATGCTGTTTTTTCTAAAAACAATCCGTTTGGAACTATAGTCCTCAATCCGAATGGGAATTACTCTTTTTCAGGGACGTATGCGCTTACTCCCGGGACAAATTATTTTTGGATTACTTACGACATTACAAATGGAGCGACTCCTGGTAACTTAATTGAAGCTGAATTTGTTCAAGCAACGATTAGTTCAAGTTTATACACGCCAACAATCAGTTCTCCTAAATTTTCACAAATTATTGACAATAGGAGTAATTATCGTAGAAAGGAAGCGAATATTTGGTATCCAGATAGAAATGTAGGGATTGATTTTAATTGTACTAATCCAGTTGTAATCAACAATCAACATGCTCAATTTTCCATTAGTCAAACAGAAGGTACAGGCTCTATTTGTCGTGTAAACGGTGATTTATTATTCTATGCTGACGGAAATAAGGTTTACAATCGTGTGCATGAAATTATGCCAAATGGAGCAGGTATAAATTCTAATAGTAGTAAAACAATGGGATTACTTATTCCTAAACCAGGTAGCTCAACTAATTTTTACTTAATTTCACCAAGCGGTCAAAGTTTAAGTCAAGATACGTTGCTTTATAGTGAAATAGATTTGACTTTAGATAGTGGATTCGGAGACATTGTCCCAAACCAAAAAAATATTCCAATAATGCCTGACCCATTTAATGAAGCTGTTGCCATAATAGAACATTGTAATGGCATAGATTTTTGGTTATGTGTGCCTAGAAATAACACAAATGAAATTCATTCATTCTTAATTAGTTCTTCAGGTATAAACACAACTCCAATAATTTCTACAGGAGTTAGCTTTCCTTCTTACACTAATATAGCTAGAGGTACTGTTAAATTCTCTCCGAATGGAAAATGGTTAGTGGTAACTAATCAGCTCAGTACTGGTGTTGTAGGTGATCCATATTTATTTAGTTTTGATAATTCAACCGGAGTAGCATCAGCCCCTATTGCATTAAATACAAACGATAGGCATTCAGCTTCTTTTTCACCTGATAATTCAAGATTGTACATGAATCAAGGTAATGCTTTATATCAGTATGACTTATGTAGTCCTAATATAACAAATTCTAGAACTTTTATAGGTAATGTGCCAGGGAATTTGTGGTTAATACAAAACGCCCCAGATGGTAAAATTTATATGGATCCGGGGGGAAATGCTACAGCTTATTCAGTAATTAATAATCCTAATGGACTTGGTGCTGCATGTAATTTTAGTCCAAACGGATTTAGCTTGGCTCCCTATTCTCATCAAAGTACATTAAAGTTTGTGTCTAGCTATAATGAGTCTATTTTTAACGAATCTATTTTAGATTCAACAGTTATAGGTTATACAATGTCAACCGATTCAATTTGTCAGTATGGGGCAGTTTCATTTAATGATACATCTTTGGTTACACCTGGATGTGCATCAAATGCCCTATTAACCAGAGATTATTATTGGGACTTTGGAGATCCAACATCAGGAGTACTGAACTATTCTACGAATCAAAATGAAAATCACACATATAACACCCCAGGTACTTACACTATTAAATTTGCAGTAACTGAAGGGTGTCAATCAGATACTATTGTTAAAACATTAGCTGTTTTACCCGTTGACTCTATTTTTAATCCTGTTACAATTTGCGCAAGCGACAGTGTTCTTATTGGTTCAAATTATGAAAATTCAAATGGGGTTTATGTTCAGAATCTAACAACCATTAATGGTTGTGATTCTATCATTACCACAAACTTAACAGTATTACCACTTTCTTTTAATACCGTCAACACTTCCATTTGCCAAGGTGACAGCATTTTGTTGCAAGGTGCTTACCAAAATTCATTAGGAACTTATGTTGATACTTTATTTGGTGCAAGTTCAGTAGGTTGCGACAGTATCGTTACTACAAACTTGATTGTAAATCCCATTCCAATAGGAACTTCAACGGCTTCAGTTTGTCAAGGCGATAGTGTTTTAATTGGTAATATCTATTATAGTACAGCTGGCACATACAATGATACCATTTTTGGAGGTGCATTTACGGGTTGCGATAGTATTGTGCAGGTTACCCTTACCATTTTACCTGTTGCCACTGGAACTGATACTCAAACGGCCTGTGTTAATTACACTTGGATAGATGGAATTACATACACATCAAACAGCACCACTGCTACCGACACTATTTTTGGTGGCGCAACAAATGGATGTGATAGTATTGTTACCCTTGACTTAACCATTTTACAACCGGCATTAAGTACTGACACTCAAACGGCTTGCGAAAATTTTGTTTGGATAGATGGAAACATATACACATCAAACAACAATACCGCTACCGACACTATTTTTGGTGGGGCTATAAATGGGTGCGACAGTATTATCACCCTTAATTTAACCATTTTTAATACCACTTCTTCAACTACTAATATCAATATTTGTCAAGGCGATAGCATACTCATAAATGGAAATTTTGAATCCATTTCAGGTACTTATGCCGATACTTTATTTGGGGCAAATAGTAATGGATGCGACAGTATTGTCAATACCATTTTAACCGTAACTCCAATGGCTAATGCAAGTATAAATCCAGTTTCAAACTTGTGTTTAAATGACACCCCCACAACTTTAACAGCCGCCAACAGTGGTGGAACATGGTCAGGAAATGGTATTACAGATGCAACAAATGGCATTTTTAGCCCGTCAACAAATGGAGTAGGTACACAACAAATTATTTACACCATAAGCGGTACTTGCGGAGATGCAGACACTATTGATGTTACCGTAAATGCAAATCCAAGCATTACTTATGTAATTACAGATGACAATTGTGGCGCAGCTGAAGGTTTAATAGAAGTAACTGTAAATACAGGAATAAACCCAATAACATTTAATTGGGACACCGGAGAAAACACACAAAATATTACTAATTTAACTGAGGGTATTTACACTGTAATTGTAACCGACAGTAGTGGTTGCTCAATTACCGAACCCATTACCCTTAACGACCAAAATAACGATTGCGAATTTCATATTTACCTACCAAATGCATTTACACCAAACGGAGATGGAGAAAATGATGTGCTGTTTTTAAGAGGTAAAGGAATTGAAAGTTTTACGTTAGTTATTTATAACCGCTGGGGAAATAAAGTGTTTGAAACAAATAGCTTAACCTACGGTTGGGACGGTACTTTTAAAGGAAACGTTTTAAACCCTGCCGTATTTGTGTATGTTGTTGATGTAACTTTTGTTAATGGCGAAACCACCACCGAAAAAGGAAATATAAGTATTATTAAATAAGAAATTATGAAAAAAATTGTATTAGTATTAAGTATCATTTATGGAACTATGAGTATTGCTCAAGATATTCATTTCTCTCAATTTTTAATGGCACCTTTAACATTAGATCCGTCACAAGCGGGTAAGTTTACAGGAGACCAAAGGGCAATTTTAAATTATAAAAACCAATGGAAAAGCATTGCTAATCCTTATCAAACTTATGGGTTCTCATTTGATTCTCGGTTAACCAAAAAAAGTAATTTTTTAGCTGGAGGTATTTCAATTTACAACGACAAAGCTGGTGATATAAATATGGGATTATTAACCGTAAACGCGTCACTCGCTTATCATATTCAACTGGATAGAAGAAGTTATTTTTCGGCCGGTTTACAAGGTGGTATTTTGCAAAGGAGTATTGACCCATTAGCTTTAGAATTTGATAACCAATATGACGGCAGTGGTTATAATGCGTCTTTAAATTCCGGAGAGTTTATTTCAAACCCTACGTTTATACAACCCGATTTTTCTGCTGGAATATCTTATTCTTATCAAACAGGTTCAGGCAATAATGTGATTATGAACAATGGGTTTAGTGGAAAAAAAGTAAACGTTGGTATTTCGGCTCAACACGTTAGCCGAGCAGATTTTACATTTTTAGGTGCAACCGACCAAAAACAAGCGTTTAAGTACATTTTACATTTCAATACATCATTTGGAATTAGTGGAACAACGGTGGCAGTTCAGCCAAGTGGTTTTGTAGCATACCAACAAGGAGCGTATGATGCTGTAATAGGTGCTTTTTTACGTTATACACTCAAAGAAAAATCTAAATATACCACCTATTCAAATGGGGGCTCAATGAGTTTAGGAACACATTACCGATTTGGAGATGCATTTATTGTAACAGGATTAATGGAGCTCGGTTCGTTTACTTTTGGGGTCAGTTATGATATTAATGTATCAGGATTAACTGTGGCTACAAATAGCAGAGGTGGTATAGAGTTTTCTCTTAAATTTGTAAACCCAAATCCGTATGGTAGTAGAAGGTCAGTATCTAAGTTTTAAACATAAAAAATCCCAGTAAGCATTACACTAAATGGGATTTTAATATGATAGAATATTTATTTGTTAAGTTCTTCTTTTACTATTTTTGAAATTAAAGAACCGTCAGCTTTTCCGTTTAATTGACCCATAATTGGACCCATAATTTTACCAATAGATTGTGGACCCGATACACCTAATTGAGAAATTTTTTCTTGAACAACTTTTCGAACATCATCCTCACTCATCATTTCTGGCATGTATTTTTCAATTACTTTAGCCTCAAATAGTTCATCTTCAGCCAAATCTTCACGTCCTTCTTTGATGTACAAATTGTAAGTATCCATTCTTTGTTTATAAAGCTTTACTATAATTTTAGTTTCAGCCTCTTCTGTAATTTCTCCAATTGTCCCTGAAGTTTTTTCAAGTAAAATTTTTGATTTTATATCGCGTAAAGCCGTTAACGTTTTAGAATCACGTGCTTTCATTGCGGTTTTAATGTCGTTGTTGATTTGATCTGTTAAACTCATAATTATATATTTTGGACAAAGTTAAAAATATATTCATAACAACACTTTTAAATATAAGGTTGTATTACATCTATAGTTCAAACAAATTAGCTAACTTTAAAAGTTGAAAAAGAAATAAAAATGAAAAAAATTATAGTATTAGCTTTATTGTTAGGCTTTATTCCTTTCACTAACGCTCAAAAAAGTAAAAAGTCTGTTGATTCAAAAACAGAAATAAATTCATCATTAGTATCTAATTTATCTTTTAGAAATATTGGGCCTTCTTTAATTTCAGGTCGTATTGCAGATATTGCAGTAAACCCAAATAATTCAAGTGAATATTATTTGGCTGTAGCTTCTGGTGGTGTATGGAAAACAACTAATCACGGCAATACTTATTCTCCAATTTTTGACCATGAAGGGTCATATTCTATCGGATGTATTACAATGGATCCCAATAACTCAAAAGTATTATGGGTGGGAACAGGAGAAAACAATAATCAACGGTCAGTAGCCTATGGTGATGGTGTTTATAAATCTATAGACGGAGGAAAATCATGGAAAAATATGGGATTAAAAAATTCCGAGCACATATCTAAAATTATTGTTGACCCAAATGATTCTAACATCATTTATGTTTCGGCTTATGGGCCTCTTTGGAAAGAAGGAGGAGACAGGGGTGTTTATAAATCTATTGATGGTGGAGAAAATTGGGAACAAATGTTTTTTGTATCTGAAAATACAGGCATTGCCGATTTAATTATGGATCCAAATGATAATAATACGCTTTATGCATCTGCACATCAACGCAGGAGACATGTTTTTACTTATATTGGAGGTGGAAAAGAATCAGGCATTTTTAAATCGACTGATGCTGGTAAAACTTGGAATGAACTAAAATCAGGATTACCAATTGGTAAAATGGGTAGAATTGGCTTGGCAGTATCACCTGTAAATTCAAATTATATATATGCCATATTAGAAGCTGAAGAAGGTAAAGGAGGTTTTTTTAGATCGACTGACAAAGGTGCGTCTTGGGAAAAAAGATCGTCATATAAAACATCTGGAAATTATTATCAAGAAATCATTTGTGACCCTTTTGATGTCGATAAAGTATTTAGTATGAACACATGGCTGCATCATACTGAAGATGGAGGTAAAACATTTAAACGAACAGGAGAAAAATCAAAACACGTAGATAATCACTGTATTTGGATTAATCCTAACGACCCTAACCATTGGATTGTTGGTTGTGATGGAGGTGTTTATGAAACTTATGATCATGCTCAAAATTGGAAATGGATGTCGCATTTACCTTTGGTACAATTTTATAAAGTAGCAGTTGACAATGATTATCCGTTTTACAATGTATATGGTGGAACACAAGATAATAATTCGGTAGGTGGACCTTCAAGAACAACAAACAATGCTGGTATATTAAATTCGGATTGGTATATCACAAATGGAGGTGATGGTTTTGAATCTCAAGTTGACCCAAAAGATCCCAATATTGTTTATGCACAGGCTCAGTATGGTTGGTTAGTGCGCTACGATAAAAAATCGGGTGAAAAAATGGGAATTCAACCTATGCCAAAAGAAGGTGAAGCAGCTTTTCGTTGGAACTGGGACGCGCCTTTAGTTATTTCTGAACACAACAAACATAGATTATATTTTGCTGCCAATAAATTATTTAAGTCAGATGATCAAGGTAATACATGGACAGCTATTTCGGGTGATTTAACACGACAATTAGACAGAAATCAAGTGGTAGTGATGGGTAAGATTCAAAAACCTGAAGTTGTAATGAAAAATAAATCGACTACTATTTTTGGAAACATTGTGGCACTTGCAGAGTCGCCTAAAAATGAGAATTTATTGTATGTAGGTACAGATGATGGATTGATTCAAGTCTCTTCTGATGGTGGGGAAAATTGGAATAAAAAGGATTATTTTAATGGAATTCCCGATATGACGTATGTAAATATGTTATTGACTTCTCAACATGATGAAAATACTGTTTATACCGTATTTAATAATCATAAAAGAGGAGATTTTAAACCATATATCATGAAATCAACTAACAAAGGAGAATCATGGGTTTCAATCGTTGGAGACTTACCCGAAAGAGGAAGTGTTTATGCCATAGCTGAAGATCATATAAACCCAAACTTATTGTTTGCTGGAACCGAATTTGGTTTATTTTTCACATTAAATGGTGGCGAAAACTGGATTCAATTAAAGTCTGGATTACCAACAGTTGCCATTAGAGATATTGCCATTCAAAAACGCGAAAATGATTTGGTATTGGCTTCATTTGGTAGAGGGTTTTACATTTTAGATGATTATTCAATATTAAGAGAATTAACTTTTGAAAACCTAAAACAAGAGGCATATATTTTTCCTGTAAAAACTGCATTAGAGTATATCCCTACTAACCCATTAGGATTAAAAGGCAAAGGTCATCAAGGAGAAGCGTTTTATTTAGCTAAAAATCCAGGCTTTGGTGCTACCATTCGATATTATTTACAAGAAACTCCAGAAACTTTGAAAGAAAAACGAAAAAAAGCTATGGAAAATGGTGAGCTTATTTACCCTTCTAACGACCAATTTTTTGCTGAAGATCATGACGAGTCAGCTTATTTATTATTTGTCATTAAAGACAAAGACGGAAGTGAAGTGCGTAAAATAAAAACAAATGCCAGTAAAGGGATTAATTCTGTGAATTGGAATTTAAGATACACAACAACATCTCCTATTAAATTAAATGCTCAAAAACCGAGTAGGTATTCAAATGCTGATGAAGGACCTTTGGCTTTGCCAGGAGCATACTCGGTTGAATTTTATTTATGTCAAAATGGATCTGTCACAAAAATGGGAAACAACCAAACTTTTGAAGTAAAAACACTCGAAAATTCATCTTTAGCTAGACAAACTGATGATAACGTAGTATTCAAAAATAAATTAGCTGAGTTGAGACGACAATTTTTTGGAACAAGCTCTCAATTAAATGATTTTTCAGATCAATTAAAATATATTAAAGCTGCTATTCAAAACTACCCTTCAGCTGATTTAGCTTGGTTGAAAGATGTGAAATCTTTAGAGATGGCTGTTGTTGAAGTTAATTACTTGATGTGGGGTGAAGCACACTTATCAAAACGTGATATAGAAACTTTGCCCGGTACAGGGGGTAGAATAGAGACTATTGTTTATCAAACTTGGTATTCAACCTCAAACCCAACCACAACTCAAAAAGAACAGTTTGAAATAGCTAAAAATGAATATGCAGGGATTAAAACCAAAGTGGTTGCTATTCAAAATAAAATTGTTGAACTTGAAGAAGTGTTAAATGCAAAAGGGGTGCCTTACACGCCACGCAGAATTAATTACAGAGAAGAGTAAAGGCTTTGAATTCGAGATAAGAAATCAAAAAAGGCTATTTGAATTAAATTCAAATAGCCTTTTTTAATCAATTTTCATCATATTTATGGAAATACAATACCTCTAAATTTACCAATATCAGTTTTAGGAATATTGGATCCATAGTGCGCATTTATTTCTGAAATAAATTTATTTGCAATCACAGCATAACCTCTTGGATTTAAATGGACACCATCAAGCGAAAATAATCCACCTTCAATATATTGTGGTGTAAAATTAATACCATCAAATGCTAATCCAGATTTTAAATCAGTCATATACGCATGCATATCGGCAACTGCAAAGTCATATTTAGCAGCTAGTGAAACGATTGAATTATTGAAGTCAATTGTTCTTGACTGACATAGTGCCACTTCATCTTCATCTAAAACTAAATCTTTATCAAGTGGATTAGATTGACTAGACCCTTCACCGTTTTCAATATTAGTTGAGGCTGATAAAATAATTAAGTCATTATCTGTTCCAACTCTAACATTCCCATTCATATCTGTAATCCATACATCTGCCCATCCAGTTTCTTTTAATCCAGAAACAGTAATGGTATTTAAATTAGGTATAGATGTCACATCTGGTAGAGTTGCAACGATTCCTTTAGCTCCCATATCATATAACGCTTTTAAAATGGTATCATATTTAGCATGAAATTCTGTTGGATCAGATAATCCTGAAAATTTAACAACACCTAAACCTAATAGAGATAAGTCTGTAGTACCTTCATTTCCGCCACTTGTTGCATAGCTTAAAACATCATTATTACCTAACCAACTTGAAAAAAATGTAGCACCACTTGATTTTACATGGTCAACATACTGAATTGGCGGTTCAGAAAATGGTATAATTGGATTACCTCCCCAATCTAAATATCTAGAGTATGGATTTCCGTTAAACAACCCTTGTACACCAGCTAAAAATAAATGGTTAATTTTTTCGTCTGTACTATTTAAATCCACACAATTAACTAATTTAATCCCGGAAATCCCTAAATTATTGTATTTAAAGTTTTTTTCATTAGTTCCCCAATCAGCCCATGTTGATGACTCTGTATATGCATTCGGGTCAGTAGTCGAAATCACATCAATTTCGTTATTAATAAACTCTAAATGCATATATCCAGATCCATTTCCGCTGGTCATTGGCTGTGCAAATTCTCCCATATTAGAATTAACAAAACTCATTTGTTTTGCAATGATTGACGGGTAAGATTGTGATTGTCCTTCTTCATATAATCCGCCATCAGCATAACCTTGAGTTAAAGAATTTCCGAGTGCAATATATTTGGTAAAATCAGCTTCACCTTCTGTTCTGTCAACAACATCAAAGTCAACTTTACGACATCCTATTATTGACAAGGAAGCGACTATTGTAAATAAAATTATTTGTTTCTTTTTCATAATATTAAGTTTTTTAAATAGATGGTTCTTTAGCCTTTTTTTCTTGTCCTAACTTTATTGTTGTGCTAAAACTAATTATATCTGCTACTCTACGGTATTTAGCCGAAAAGTTTGCAGCATCTAGTGAAGCCTCTCTTTCAGCATCTTGATGAATCCATGCAACATCAAATTCTAAAATATTTCCAATTTTAGCACCTAAGCCCATTGTTAACACAAATTGATCGGCGTCTGGTAACTCAGGACTTACATAACCGTCTAAAATAGGTGTACTATCATAATATCCTCCAACTCGCAAAGCATATTTTTGTTGATAACTAAACTCTAATCCAAACCTGTGTGCACCTACGTTTTGCCAATTTTTTTCATTTTTAGAATCTGGTGTATTTTCATTTACAAAATCAATATTTAAAGAATCATAACTAGACCATGTCGTGTAATTATAGTCATAGGCAAACATTGCTGAAAAATCTTCAGTTAAATTATATGTATAAGATAAGCCAAAACTAATAACTGATGGTAGTTTTAATTGAGAAGAAAAACCTGTTGTGGCAGGAAAAGTACTTTGCAATGAAATAGGAATGTCTGTAAAAGTAGCGGTACCTTCAGGTAAATTAAGCTTAGTACCAGATCGATAATCAAAACCTAAACTTAATTTCATTTTATCTGTATCAATCGTATTAGAATGAATCCCTAAATTAAATCCATAACCAACACCTTTTCCTTCTAATCTTGCTTTTCCATAATCAATTGTAGCTGAACCTAACGGAACTGCTTTTTCAGTTGAAAAACTCCCTGAAGTATAAACAAAACCAGCACCTACACTCAATTTTTCATGTAATTTATATGCAGCTGTTGGTTGAAACATAAAGGTTCTTAAACTAATGTTTTGAATAATAAATTTACCCTGCCAATCATCATCAAAAGAAGATGATGAACCAAATTGATTGTTTATACCTAAACCAACAGATAGTTTATTGGTTATCTGTCCAGTATAATAAAAATGAAATGGTGTTGCGTAACCAGTAGTTTGACGTATGTTATCATTAACATCAGTTTGTAATGCAACTAATGGAGAAATATAATTAACACCAAAATTAAATTGATGCCCCATAATAGAGGTCATTCCTCCAGGGTTAAAAAATAAAGAAGCAGGTCCGTAGGCTATTCCTGTAAATGCACCACCCATACCTATGGCTCTAACGCCTTGTACGTTGAGTTGAAATCCGCCAGCTTGTCCTAAAAAGGGCAGGCTGAGTAAAATGCTTAACACTATTTTTTTCATATTTTCGGTTTTATTTTACTACAAATATATAAGAATACCTTAGATGTAAAACTACATAATGCTTTGTTAATTAAATATTTATGTAGATGGCTTTTTAAGTTTAAGAACGGTATAGTAAATCGATATCGTTTCAATTTAGAAATTGAATTGGCAAAATTAATTATATTCACCTTGACTATTGTTGATTGTTTTTTATTTTTTTAATAAAACCCTAGACTTACTTGTTTGTATTGAAGAGTTGATGCATTGTTTTGGTTTGATTCCGAGTGGGTTGTAAAATAATTCTTAAAATTTAATCAATAATCCAAATATATGCTTAGATTTGCATCAATTAATGATTAAAAATTCGGCATGATAAAATTAACAAAAGGTGATAAAGCACCGCAATTTAAAGGGGTAGATGAAAATGAGAACCCTATTTCGCTATCTGATTTTAAAGGAAAGAAAGTGATTTTATACTTTTATCCAAAAGATATGACACCAGGTTGCACAACAGAATCTTGTAACTTAAGAGATAATTACGC
>Ga0316209_1000960_pt1 | contig 36702 bp, 29 predicted proteins | sample 6monopyrite_MG_FD_204945 | JGI IMG/M metagenome (GOLD analysis project Ga0316209, IMG submission 204945) | Microbial mat bacterial communities from mineral coupon in-situ incubated in ocean water Damariscotta River, Maine, United States -... | ecosystem: Environmental > Aquatic > Marine >...
CCGGCAACGACGATGCCATGCTGATTGAGTTTCCCGAACTTGGTCACTCCTATCGCACCGACACGGTGGATTGGCCGGAGTTCTTTGCTAGCCATCCGCGTACTCCGTGGCCAAGCACCATGACTTACCGCACTGCACGGAAAAATAATCCACGTCGTTCTTGGCTTCGTGTAGAAAAGTTGACCAAAGCGATGGATGAATCCTTTGGCATTAAGGTCGATCCGAAGGAATGGCAGCGCATGAATGAAGAAGGACGTGCGGCTTACATTCAAAATATGGCGGAGAAACGCACGGCAAAGCTGCACGCGGAACGTAATGAAAGTGGCAACTTTGTGATTCAGGCAGAAGGGGTGAGCCGCTGCTCGTTGTTACTGTCCGCGGATTGGCTTAGCCAAGGAAACCGAATCGAAGTCGAGGTAAACGGAAAGTCCATCAAACTAAAACTGAAGGCGTCGAAAAAAGTGCTGCTCCAAGACTTCGTAGAGCGCTTCGACCGCACCTTCTTGCCGGTGGCTGAGGCCAAGATAATGAAGTTCTGAGCTTCGGCGCAGCAAGGAATATGGTCTACAATCGGTGAAGCCAGTTTTAATCTGGCCCACCGATGAAAAACCCCCTCATTATGTCTTCTGCAGCTCTGATTGCTGCAACGCCGCTCCTCGCGCAGCAGCCCACCCACCTCGCATTTGAAGAGGTGAGTCAGTCAGTTGGGATTAACGCCGACATGACCAACAGCATGGATCACGAAGTTGGCCCCATGAACGGCAGCGCTTCCATCGGCGATTTCAATAACGATGGCATCAGCGATATATTTCTCCCCTCCACCGGCTTGCACCCCGACCGTATTTTTTTTGGCAAGCCAGACGACTCTTTTGAGTTAGTCATCCCGGTGATTCGTAACGGAACCAGCTTGCACCGTGGTGTCGGTTCCACAGTCGGCGATTTCGATAACGACGGCTGGCTAGACATTTACGTAACCAGCTTTGGCGACATGGGTGAGACCCCTGGCCCCGGCGCCAATCGCCTTTATCACAACAATGCCGATGGCTCCTTCACCGAAGTCGCAGAACTTGCTGGGGTCGCCTTCGATGCGCCCTCGATTGCAGATGGATTTGGTTGCTGCTTCGGAGATTATGATCTCGATGGCGACTTAGACCTTTTCGTTTGTGCCTGGAATGTCGCCGATCAAGGCAACCAACTCTTCCGCAACGAAGGCGATGGAACTTTTGTCAATCGCACCGATGTCTCCAACTTAAACTTCGGATTAGTCCGCGGTTTTTCACCACGCTTCGCCGACCTCGATGGCGACCGTTATCCGGAGTTGCTTATGGCTTCTGATTTCGGCACGACCCTGCTGTTCAAGAACCGCCGCGATGGCACCTTTCTTGATATCACTGCGGGCCTGACTCCGGACAAAGCGCACTATGGCATGGGCCAAGCACTCGGCGATTTCAACGCCGATGGCTTACTCGATTGGTACATCACTTCGATTTACTTCGACTCCCCAGCGGCTGATATCCCTAACGGAAACCGCCTTTACCTCAACCGCGGCCCCGAAGATCCCATGAAGGGAACTCGTTTTACCAGCGGCGTCATCGATGGCGGCTGGGGTTGGGGTACGGTTGCTGGAGATTTTGACCTCGACGGCGACATGGACCTCGCAGAAGTCAATGGCTGGGAAGATTACGAGTGGGCCGTTGAGAGCAGCTATTTGTTCCTAAACGATGGCGCTGCAAACTTCACCAATGAAAGCGCCAGCACGGGCTTCGCCGACTTTGGTCAAGGCCGCGGTTTAGTTTCTTTCGATTACCAGAACGATGGCGACCTCGATTTACTCGTGGTGAACAACAATGGGCCAGTGCACCTGTACCGCAACGACCTACATGGCAACAAGCATTGGCTGCGCATCGATGTCGACACTTCTGCCAATCCTGCCTTGGCGCCCGGAGGAGTTGGAACCCGCATTGTGGTTCAGTACGACGATACGAAGAGTGTGCAAGTCATGGATAGCGGCGCCAGTTACCTAAGCTGCAGTCAAATGACCACAGTGTTCGGTTTAGGTGGTGCGCGCCATGCTGACCGCATCACCATTGATTGGACCGACGGTTTCCGCACCGAACTCACCGATGTAGACCACAATCAAACCTTGACGGTTTCCGCGCAGATTCCGTTGGTGCAAGACCTTCATTTGCAACGCGGTCAAGATTTCGACACCAAAGTACGCGGTTTAATCCCAGGTGAAACCGCATGGTTCTTGGCCTCCGTTGCTGGGACCACGGCAATCGGCCCAACCTATCCAGGACTCGGCGATCTTAGTTTGAATTTGCGCCAACCGATTTTCTTGCTCGGTGAATCAACAGTTCATGCCGATGGCTCCGCCAATCTCACTGCGCACTTGCCAGCATGGTTCCCGCTCACACGATTGGCCACTCAAGTGGTGATTAGCCGCGATGCAAACGGCAGCGGCAGTATCAAGACCAACGTGGTGTTGCGCGAAATCCAGCCTTAAGACTCTGAACTAAGCAGACGCTAGTTGGCAGGTCCCACCATCCGGGTGCTATCCTTGGGTGATGTCCATGAAGCGACCCTACGCAAAGATCACCCTTAGTCTGCTGCCCCTACTTCTGCTGACGCCCTTCACTTTAAGCGCGCTGCATCAACCGGTTTCCGTCACACAAGAACCGGAGGAACATGAGGAGGAAGGCCCTCTCGCAGAGGCCATGGAGGATATTAAACACAGTATGCGCGCCTTGCGCAAAACTCTTGGTTCTCCTGAGAAGGCCGAGGAAGGCATGCAGCATGCGACAGGCATGCGCAATGCCGCACTGCAGGCCCTACCCCACTGCCCAGAAGCTCCAGGTGGATTATCAAAGGCGGAACAAGTGAAATGGCGTGTCGACTTTCAACGCAAACTACTCGCCGTATGTGATGGAACTCTACGTTTAGAGTTGGCGCTTGCGGAAGGACGCCAGGAAGACGCCAAAGAAATCTACAAAGAACTCGGTGGCATCAAAAAGGAAGGTCACGACACCTACGATCCTGACGAAGAATAATGCTCTTACTGCTGCTTTCCTGCGCGCCTCTGCTCCTGCAACAAGAACCCGATTTAGGTGGAGAGGTGCGGCAATTGTTCGCCGACAAATGCGTGCAATGCCATCATCCGGATTCGGATTCGAAGAAAGCCAAGCGCGAGTTTGACCAAGCTTGGGACCTTCGCGCCGTCGCTCAAGAATGGGGCGACAACCTCGATCCCGAAATGGCCCTGTTGGTTGAAGTTGCCGAAGACCGCAGCATGCCGCCGGAAGATAGTGACTACCTTCCAGTCACCGAGACCGAAGCGCAGTTGCTTTTGGATTGGGCCATGGCGCGCACCCCTATGCCTGCCGATGGCAACCCCTTTGTCGATCTCGAAATGGCCTTGCGCTATTTGCCGCAGGTTGAGAGCGAGGCTCTTGCCCCGCCAGAGAAAAGCCTTTGGCAACGCATCTTGATTTTGCTGGGGCATGTCCATGCTCCCATCATTCACTTTCCAGTTGCCTTTCTTTTAATCGCTTCCCTACTGCGCTTTGCCTTTTTGCGCACCCGCAAAGAGGCTTGTTTAAAACTAGAAGTGTTCTGCCTGTGGATTGGTGCGCCCACTGCAGTTTTCGCCGCTGGACTTGGTTGGCTGAATGCCGCCAACAGTGGCGCCGGCGGACAGGACCTCTTCCTCCATCGATGGATTGGGGTCAGCGTTGCAGCGGTTTCCGTTTTACTACTACTCCTTCACGCTCGACTTGGCCGCGAGAAGTGGTACAGCCTCTTGATATTCGCACTTGGCATTGCCATTGCTTGGGGTGCGCACATGGGTGGCGAGATGGTGTTCGGCGAAAGCTATATGCGCCTCTAAAGGCACTCTGACTCAGCTCAAGGTGCCCCCCGGAGGCCTTCACCTACATAACTAGCCGAATCATGCCGACGGAAATCCCGGCGAGCAAGATCCACTGCAGTAGTCCTGCCAGCACCGGCCGCCATCCGGCTTGCACTAAGTCTTTCACGCTTGTTTGCAATCCGACTCCGGCCATTCCAATGGTCATCAACCAGGAACCGCCGGTTTTCAAATTCGATACTGCGAAGGCACCTTCCGTCGGCAGCCACCCCATCGAATTGGTGGCAGCAAAAATCACGAACATGACCAAGAACCAAGGTACCAGGGAAACTTTGGCTTGCCCGGCAGCAGCGTGTTGATGCCGTAAGGACCAACCTAAGTAAAACACGATCGGTGCCAACCAACAAATACGCACCAACTTCACGACAGTAGCCACTTCTTTCGATTCCTGGCTGATGCTGTCCCCCGCTGCAACCACCTGCGCGGTTTCATGCAAACTAGCGCCGGCCCATACGCCGTAATCGAAATCTCCCATGCTGAAGAGCTGGCACAGTTCCGGATAAATCAGAATGCCTAGGGTGCCCAGCAAGGTAATCACGCTAATTGCCAAGGCCGAATCCTTCTTCTCGGCCTGTACGACTGTGTCGGCAGCCACGATCGCAGAAGCGCCACAAACCGCACCACCGACGCCAAGCAATAAGCCCATACGTTCCGGCAAACCGAGCCAACGACAAATCCACCATCCGCCGAAGACCGCCGCAATCGTAGAAACGGATACCACCAAGAGCGCCGGCCCGCCAATCTCAAGGATCTGATTTAGGCTGAGGCGCAGGCCAAGTGCAGCAACTGCCCAACGCAAAATAGGTTTCTTCGCCATCTCGATGCCAGGGATCGACCATGCTGGAATGGGCAGCACCATGCGCCACACCATGCCGAGCAAAATCACCAACAAGAGAGCGCCAAAGTGCAGCGTCTCGTGGAAAATCTCCAAGGCCGCAAGCTGCCGCGCCATCCAGGCAAATCCAGTGGCAACTAAAACGCCTGGGATCCAAGCGCTACGAGAAACAGATTCACTCATCTTGATGCGGCTAAAAGGGTGAGGGGGAAATGCCTTGCCTTAGGGCGTGTAGGCAAGTTCGCGCACTTGCAGTTGGTAGCCACCACTTGCCATTTCTTCGAAAGTGTTGCAGCGCAAAATCTCGCCACCGTAAACATGCACCGTGACCGCAGTTTCATTGCCAGGGTTTTCGATGATGTGGTATTCAAACGGTGGAATCAACTTACCTGCCTCTCCCACTCCAGCCATTTGCGACTGCTGCTTGGTGAAGTCTAAAACCCCAGCTTCCGAATCGCGGTTGGCTTCGCGGCGAAAGTTGGTCACGCGAATCGAACCTTGGCTGACGCATTCGACGCACCAAGTTCCAGCATGATCATGCAGCGGAGTGCCTTGCCCTGGGCCCCAAACCATAACGACGATGGAATAAGCGCCGTGTGGGTGGCGGTAAAGAAGGCGTCGGGCGTAACCGTTTGGGTCGAGGGCGAGCAGCGAATCATCGAGAATCGAATTCCCCTCAGAAAAGGCACGCACCAGCACTCCCATAACCTGTTTACAGCGCGCAGGGTCATCACTCGCGGCAACCGCAGCATCGAGGCCGTCGATGAGGTCTTCCACATTTTGGATGGGTTGGCTGGGTTCGGACTCTGTCACGCAGCGAGTTTATCATGGCCCAGCATGACTGCCCCCGTACGCCCCCTCCGCGGATGGAAGCTGCCATCCCATCCGCGAATTGCGGTGGTCGGCGCTGGCGGTCTGGTGGGCGAAAAGCTTCTCGAGCTCTTGCAGCGGCACGAATTCCCGAACCAAGGGATTACTGCACTTCCGGTCGGAGATTTCAACGCCGAAAAAGCGGCCCATGCAGCTCTCATTTTCCTCGCCGGCCCTGCACCTTTAGCGCAAAAGTATGCGCGCGAACTGGGAACAGACGGACGCGTGGTGATTGACCTTTCCGAAGCTTGGCGTTTGCATCCGTCGGTTCCGCTGGTGCTAGACGGATTGAATTTGGACGATGTCCACCGACACCAAGGCTTAATTTCTAGCCCCAACTGCACCAATGGCGGCTTAGTGCGAGTGCTAGACATCCTGCGCCGCGATGCAGCCTTGCGTCAGATTGTGGTCACAACGTTCCAGGCAGCCAGCGGTGGTGGCAGACGACTGTTGCAGTCCATCGCGGAGGCAGACTCACCGCTTCACGCAGATGTCATCCCACAATGCGATGCCTTCGGACAAAACGGCTCGACATTGGAAGAGCATCGGGTGGTGGAAGAGAGTTTGCGGCTTCTTGACGATGCCAACTTAAAGATCAGCGCAACCTGTGTGCGCGTACCTGTCGAAGTCGGCCATGGATTATCCGTTTGGATCGAAGCCAATCACGATTTTGACTTGGCTGCAGTCGGACAAAAACTTGGCGCTGAAGATGGCATCGTCCTGGGCGAAAACGCGGAGGACTTCCCGACACCGAAAGGCAAACGTGGCTGCGAAGGAATCTTTGTGGGTCGTTTGCGGCACGGCGCAAAGCGGAATCAGCTGCAACTTTGGATTGTGACCGATAACTTGCTCACTGGTGCAGCAAGTAATGCAGTTGCGATTGCCGAGGCTCTGTTGCCTAGCTAGTGGCTTCAGCCGGGGCCGAATCCTTAACTTTTTCCGGCGGCGGCCCACTGCCAAGAAGCACTGCGACTGGTCTAGTGCGTTCGTTGGAGAGCAAGATGATCTGAATCGCGGAAGTGAGTGGGACCGCAAGAAAGGCTCCTACTACGCCCCAGATTCCAGCCCACACCACCACCGAGACGATGATGACAAGCGGTGAAAGATTCAACTCCCGACCAAGGACTTTGGGCTCCAAATAGCTTCCTAAAGTTAGGTTTACGCTCAGGTAGGCCACCAGAACAAACAGTGCTTTATTCCACGAAGACTCAATCGCAAGTGCGGTAATGGTGGGGAAAATCGCCGCCATGATGGAGCCGAAAGTTGGAATGAAGTTCAGCAGGAAGGTCAATAATCCGAACAACAGCGCGTACGGAATCTGCAGCATGACCAAGATGAAGTAGCACATGGACCCGGTCATAAGCGAGACCGCAGTTTTCACACTCAGATACTTCTGAATACCGCGACCGATGGAGTCGAGTACGCGCGCGGCATCGTCCTGGCGATCTCCGGCAATGGCAAGAATCTTGCGCCGGAATATCTTTTGTTCGGCAAAGATGAAAATCATGTAGATCATCACCAAAATAAGCCCACGGGTAAATCCTAGGCCGCCATCGAAAATGCCGCGCGCCACACCAGCCAGGTCGAGGTCATGCAGAGATTCCGTCAAAAGACGTTGCATGGCCTCGGGCATGGACGAATTTTCCATACGGGTGGCGAGCTTCTCGACCACCGAAGCCCAATCAAAATCTTGCGACAACTCTTCCTGATTCGAAGTCACAGGGTCAATGCCCTCTTGATAAGTCGTCTGCGAAGTGTCACCCAAAAACTGGACGATGTTGGTCTGCAACAAACTTCCAGCCTGCACCAAACCGACGAACAAACTGGCTACGAGTGCGATGACGGTCAACGCCGGCGGGATTTTCCACCGCGCCAAACGCACGACGACTGGCTGCAACATACTGGCCAACAAGAGTGCGATGACGAGTGGCTGCAAAATGCTCGCCCCTACGTGCAAAACCCACCCCACCATGATGGTGGTGAGGATGACCTGCAGAATCAGCACGGAGCGGTTCGGTTGCGCCACAGCATGATGTTAGCCGCGCTGCCGCCACTCCGCCCGACTGGCTGGGCCTAGATTTTTAGGCTACCGGCTGAATCGCTCGAAGTTGTGGTGCCAGTCTTTGTTGGGCTTCTTCCACCGAAATACCGCGTCGCGTTGCGTAATCTTCGACTTGGTCCTCGCCAAGAGTCCCGATGCCAAAATAACAAGCTTCGGGGTGGGCAAAGTAGAAACCGCTCACGCTGGCGGCCGGCCACATCGCACGGGTCTCGGTTAACTGGACGCCGATTTGGTTTTCGGCGTCGAGTAGTTCGAAGAGATCATCCTTCAAGCTGTGATCCGGACAAGCCGGGTAGCCGGGAGCCGGGCGGATGCCCTGATAGCTTTCTTCAATGAGCGCTTCCGAACCGAGATCTTCACCACTGGCATACCCCCAGTCTTCACGACGCACACGCAAGTGCAGGTATTCGGCAAAAGCTTCAGCCAGGCGGTCGGCAAGAGCTTTCACCAAAATGACGTTGTAGTCATCGTCCTCAGCTTCGAATCGCTCGAGCCATTTTTCGATGCCGAATCCAGTGCTGACCACAAAACCGCCAACGTAATCGGTGCGGCCACTGGATTGTGGTGCGACAAAATCGGAGAGGCTTCGATTGACGCGACCGGGAGCGGTGGCGCGCTGTTGGCGAAGCATAGGCAGTCGAAGCTGACCGCTAGGGCCTTGGATGAGGACGTCATCGCCGTCGGAGTTGGCTTCAAAAAGACCGAAAATCGCGCGTCCGGTGAGTCCACCTGGGGCGCAGATTTTATCCAACATTTTCTCCGCATCTTGGAATAACTCCGTGGCTTGAGCACCCACGACAGGATCTTGGAGGATTCCTGGGTAGCGCCCTTTGAGTTCCCAAGTGCTAAAGAATGGACTCCAATCGATGAAAGAGCGCAATTCTCCTAGTGGGAAGTCCTCTAGAAGTTGAATGCCGAGACGCTTTGGAATTGGAAGTTCCGCGCGCGCCCAATCCGAGAAAGGAGCAGCTTTCCGTGCGGCATCTAAGGTTGCAATGGGGCGCGTCGTGTTGCGCGTTTGATGGCGAGTGCGCGCTTGATCTAAGCGCTGTTGATTTTGCACTAAGAAATCATCCACACGCTCTGCGGTCAACAAGCTTTGTACTTGGTTGACCGCTTGCGATGCATCGCGACCGTGGACTACGGGGCCACTGTATTCGCCGTCAATGCGCACGGCAGTGTGTGCCACTGAGGTAGTGGCACCACCGATCATGAGCGGAAGTTTGCAATCGATGCGCTCCATTTCCTTTGCCACGTGCACCATTTCGTCGAGCGAAGGGGTGATCAATCCGCTGAGCCCAATGATGTCCACCTTCTCCTCTAAAGCACGCTGCAAAATCGTGTCCACCGACACCATGACTCCAAGGTCGATGATGTTGAATCCATTGCATGCCAAAATCACCCCCACAATGTTTTTTCCGATGTCATGCACATCGCCTTTCACCGTAGCGAGCAACACGCTGCCACGACTGACACTTGCGCCGTCTGCTTTTGCGGCCTCTAAGTGAGGCTCCAGCCAAGCAACCGCGCGTTTCATCACGCGAGCACTCTTCACCACTTGTGGGAGGAACATGCGGCCACTGCCGAACCGCTCCCCCACAACGTCCATTCCGGCCATTAGGGGCCCTTCAATGACTTTCAGTGGTTGCTGATGGAGCTCTAATGCTTCCGGCAAATCCTCCTCGAGAAAATCGGTGATGCCATGAATTAGGGCATGTGCCAAACGTCCATCGACCTTTTCGGAACGCCAGGCAGCGGCTGCGTTGGCATCGGCCGCCGATGTTTCGCCGGAGTGCGCTTCGGCATAGGCCAGCAGATCCTCAGCGGATTGCGGACGTCGGCCAAGGATGAGGTCTTCACACCAACCTTTAAGGTCGGCAGGCAAGTCATCGTAAAGCGGCAGGTTGCCAGCATGCACAATACCCATGGTCAGTCCAGCTTGGACTGCATGGTAAAGGAAAACCGCATGCATGGCTTGGCGTACTCCTTCCGCGCCACGAAAGCTGAAGGACAAGTTACTAATGCCCCCACTGAAAGAGCATTGCGGATAACGCGCCTTCAACACACGCAGGGCTTCCAGGAAATCAGCGGCATAAGGGTCATGCTCTTCAATGCCGGTAGCAATCGCCAGTACGTTTAAATCCAACACCACATCGTGGTCGCGGAATCCAATCTCGTGCAAAATGCCCATCGCGCGGTCGACGATTTCCACACGACGCGCAATGTCGACGGCTTGACCTTCTTCATCGAAAGCCATGATGACCACGGCTGCGCCCATGCGTCGGACATGCGTTGCGCGACGTCGGAATTCTTCCTCACCGTCTTTTAGGCTGAGCGAGTTGACCAAAGAACGACCTTGCACATTTTTCAGCCCCTCCTCCAGCACCTCCCATCGGGAAGAGTCCAAAACGATCGGAACCCGTGCAATCTCCGGTTCTGCGGCTAATAAGCGCAGATAGCGTTGCATCGCGGCAACCGAATCGAGCAGGCCTTCGTCCATGTTGACATCTAAGGCTTGCGCACCGCTCTCCACTTGATCACGCGCGACGGCTAGAGCGGCATCGTAATCATCGGAAAGAATCAGGCGTGCAAAACGGCGCGAACCAGTCACATTGGTGCGCTCGCCGATATTTAAGAACAGGGAATCCGGACGGATTTCGAGCGGCTCTAGGCCGGAGAAATGCGGGAAACCAGGAAGCGTGGGAATGGAGCGCGGGGTGACACCCTTGACCGCCTCCACCATCGCGCGAATATGCTCCGGAGTGGTTCCGCAACATCCGCCGACCAAGTTCAGTAGACCTTCCTTTGCCCATACGCGCACGTGGTCGGCCATGGCTTCAGGCCCGAGATCGTATTCACCAAACGCGTTCGGCAATCCGGCGTTCGGATAGCACATGACCGGGCAATCGGCGATGGCCGCGACACTCTCTAAGTGCGGGCGCATTTCTTTCGGGCCTAAGGCGCAGTTAAACCCAACCGCGCCGAGATCGCCGTGGGCCACCGAGTACCAAAACGCCTCGACCGTTTGCCCAGACAAAGTGCGGCCCGATGCATCGGTGATGGTTCCCGAAACAAAAACTGGAATGCGTTGACCACAAGCTTCAAAGGCTTCCTCCGCAGCAAACAGCGCAGCCTTGCAGTTCAAAGTATCGAACACGGTCTCGATGAGAAGACAGTCGGAACCACCGTCCACCAAACCGCGCATTTGCTCTAGGTAAGCGTCTTTCAGCGTATCGAAGTCAATCGCGCGAGCGCCAGGATCCTCCACCAAAGCGCTCATCGAGCACATGCGGTTGGTCGGTCCAATCGAACCAGCGACGAAGCGAGGTTGCTCGGGATTTTCGGAAGAAAAGCGGTCCGCAACTTCGCGCGCAACTTCCGCAGCAGCGCGATTGATGTCATAGCACGCATCTTCCAGCTGATAGTCGGCTTGCGAAATTGCATTCGCGCTAAAAGTGTCAGTCTCGATGATGTCGGCGCCGACTTCTAGATACGCGGCATGCACATCGGCGATGACTTCGGGCTTGGTGAGCACCAGGACATCGTGGTTACCGATTAACGGCACCGCATGATTGTGGAATCGCTCACCGCGATAATCCTCTTCGGACAAGCCGCATGCCTGCACCATGGTGCCCATAGCGCCATCCAATACCAAAATGCGTTGCTGCAGTGCGGCAGCGAGTGTCGGGCGAGGGCTTGCGGGTGGCGTCTTCATGTCCTTAAATGCGTAGTCAAACTAGCATGGGGACAGGCGCGCGCATTAATCCGGAATCCGGAGGGTATTGCCACCGTGCTCGCAAGCCGGTTGGCCGAGTTTCGCAGGGCCTGTCCCTCCACTCGTCTGAATGCCGGGGCATCCTAACAGGAAGTCAGAGCTAGCTCAACACCGAGGACGGGGTGATTTAGGGAAGCTCTGATTTACCCTTCCAAGTAGGTATAGCCATTGAGGCCATCCACGTAGAACTTCATCAAGGTGCGACTCTCTGCGGCAGTCATCGACCCTGCGCGCATGGCTTTCTCACAATCCTTACGCAAACGGGCTTCCATACGTTCCGGCTCGTACTGCACGTATTCCAGCACTTCGCGCGCCGTATCCCCGGGCACCACTTCCTCTACCGACCATCTGCCGGCATCATCCACGCGAATGTGCGCCACGTGGGTATCGCCAAACAGGTTATGTAAATCGCCCAAGGTTTCCTGATAAGCACCGACCAAAAACACGCCTAAGTAATACGGCTCCCCCTCCTTCAGAGTATGCACTGCGAGGGCAGGTTGCGGCTCGCCACCGGAAATGAAGCGGTTGATCTTGCCATCGGAGTCGCAGGTGACATCGCCGAGAACTACACGAGCAGTGGGCTCTTCGTTCAGCCGGTGAATTGGCATGATGGGAAAAAGTTGTTGGATTGCCCAAGTATCGGGGACCGATTGAAACACTGAGAAGTTACAAAAGTAAGTCTCGCGCAACAGATGTTCTAGTTCCTCCAACTCAGCCGGATGATCGCCGGACCCACGCATGAGATCACGCAAACGCAGACAAGTGGACCAATACAACTTTTCGGCAATGGCGCGCCCCTCCAGATTTAAATAACCCAAGGCGAACAAGTCGAGTGCTTCATCGCGACTTTGGCTGATGTCATGCAAACGCTCGACCAAGCGATCTTCATCTAAGTTGTCGGCGGCATCCTGCAAGTCTTGCAACGGCAGCGGCACTTCCTTATTTGCACTCCACTTCTCTAGATCGCCTGGCCCAGAAGCAACGGTTTCGACGCTATTGCGCCCGAGCACATCGAAAACCAACATGCTGTGTTGCGCCACCATGGCACGGCCGCTCTCACTCACGATGCGCGGGTGAGCGACTTTCGCGTTATCGCAGATGTGGCCGATGCGATACACGACATCGTTCGCGTATTCCTCCAAGGAGTAGTTCATGGAAGAATCTGTTGCGCTCGCCGAGCCATCGTAATCAACACCAAGGCCACCGCCGATATCTAGGTACTGCATACCTGCACCAAGACGCACTAACTCCACATAAATATGCCCGACTTCGTTAATCACATTTTTAATCAGGCGAATGTTGTGGATTTGACTCCCCACATGGCAGTGCAGAAGTTGCAAACAATCCAGCATGTCGTGCTGTTTCAGCAACTCAGTCATTTGCAGCACCTCCGAAAGAAACAAGCCGAATTTGGAACGATGTCCGGAGCTCTCACGCCATCGTCCAACCCCTTGACTCGCTAACTTCACCCGCACGCCAATCTTTGGATGCACCTGATACTTCTCGGCATAACGAATCACGCGCTCCAGTTCGCGGAAGTTTTCGACCACAGGAACAATGTTGCGGCCGATCTTATTGGCCAAGATGACGGCCTCAATGTAGGGGTCGTCTTTGAATCCATTGCATATAATTAGTCGTTCTGGGTGGTCCGCGGTCATCGGCATGACCGCCAACAACTCCGGCTTACTTCCAACTTCTAGACCGAAACGAAACTCCTGCCCAAACTCCACTAACTGCTCGACCAAATGCCGTTGCTGATTCACCTTAATGGGGTAAACCGCGTGATAGCTACTTTGGTAACCGTTCTCCTCGATGGCGTCTTCGAAAGCCGAAGCTAAATGCGCGAGACGATTTTGGAGGATGTCAGGAAACCGTAGAACCAGAGGCGTGGAATACCCGCGGTCTGACAATCCTTTCACTATTTCACCGAGCGCAACACCTTGCTCTCCCTTTCGAGAGGGGTTCACGCAAAGTGCTCCGCTATCTTGAATCCGGAAGTATCCCTGGGACCAGCCCTCTACTTGGAAAAGCGCCGCAGCTTGCTCTACAGTCCAAGCCGGCAGGTTCAGGTTTTCGTTTGCCATGCGTCCATTGTCCTGCATGCCCAAATAAAAAGGAAGCATGCTTGCTCGTTTCACTGGTCTGGCATAAACTAAGGCATGAATAAAACTATTGAAAAGACGGTGAATGGAGTTTTAGTAAAGGCCAAAATCCAATACGACGAAGGCGCAACCAGCGGAGTTTTGACTTGGATTAGCCCACCCGGAGCCGATGCAGACGGACCAGTCACTGTGGTCTTAAACTCCATGCAAGTTATCAGGTCTGCTAACGCTGACAACGGCTGCACCTATGACCTCACCCCTAACGAACCTTGGATTGATATTGACTCTGCGGAAGATGTCACGGTTGTTGCCACTTGTTCCGTATAGGATTATCTAGCTAGTTTATTCCCGTGGCTGCCCCCCACATTACACCGGAGCAACTCCTTCAACATCAGGACTGGCTGTTCCGCCTGGTTCGCAGGTTAGTGAAGGATGATTTCACTGCTGACGACATGGTGCAAGCCACCATGGTGGAAGCCTTGGCTGATGAACGCGCTGGCAGCTCCAACCTTCGCGGGTGGCTCGGCTCAACTGCTCGGCGCCTTACCGCCCAACATTGGCGCAGCAACTTTCGCCGACATGAGCGAGAGCAAAAAGTAGCGGTTGACGATCATGCCGTGATGCATCAAAGCGCAGATTTAAGCGAGCTTTTTCAAGTGGCCAATACGGCCATCGTAGAACTGCCTGAACAGGAGCGAGTCGTCGTCATGCTTCGCCACATGCAGGGGTGGAAATCCGAAAGGGTTGCGGCTGAGCTAAAAATCCCGCTGGATGATGTTTACCGGGATACCGAACACGGATGCAAAAAGTTACGCGACCGGCTTCAAGCCAAATATGGCCAGGATTGGAAGGCGAGCTGCATTGCCTTACTTGGCATGCCAATGGGGCGTTCTGCGGTTGCCACCTTTGGACCTGCGCTTGGGATTGCTGCCAGCGTGGCCGTACTCTTACTGGGAGCTTGGCTTAGCAGCCTATTCGCCAAAGACTCTGTTCCAGAATTCACCCCAAGCGCAGCCCTTCTTGCAGCCCAAACGCCCGATTCCTTAGCGCCGACAAGTTCCTCCAGCGAATTTGGAAGTATTGACAGGAAAGCACTCAACGCTCCCCTCGAACAGGATTCTGGCTATGCCTTTCGAGCGGTCAATTCGCTAGGGGCCACAGTTTCAAACGCGAAGGTCACTCTTAATTTCAGAGATCAATCTTCCTACTTCTTCCCGGCGCAACGCACCTCCTTGACTGACAGTTCCGGAGTGACCTATTTTTCTTTGCCACCGGAAATGGAGCCGGTTGGGGTTATTGCTGCGGCAGAGGGACTGTTCCATAGAAATATTCCTCAACGAATGATTTCCTTGAAAGCTCCAACAATCCTTTCGTTCGAGCAAGGCGTCGTCCCGTCCTTCTTTCAAACCAATCCAAGCATGGAAGGTGTCCGACTTATCGTTACTAACGAAAGCAACGACATGGGCTTATGTGTGACCGATGCCGCTGGCCGGGCATCCCTGCTACTGCCTACAGCTGGAAAATATACAGTGACCCCTGAAAATGAGCGTTTTGGATTTGAGCAGATTAACTTTCAGGTCTTACAAGGTGGCACCGAATCCCCCATTCCTGTTCCTGTTCTAAGCCCAGCCAGTTTCACTCTTGTATGCGTCGACTCGCAAAGCGGAGCCACCCTCACCAACGCAACGTATTCCTTGGTGTGGGATACCAAAGATGAGAATAGACGCCCATCAGGATATGCCTCTCAGCAGCTTGAAAGCTCACGCGGAGTCCTAACTCATCAAGCAAAGGCTTCTGAAGCCTCTCAAGCGCTTATCAAGGTTGAGGCTGAGGGATATCTAAATGCATTCGTCATTGCTAAAGGGCAACTTACCGAGTCAACTCAGATTAAGCTCCAGCGCATGGAAAGTGTCCTGGCAAATCTGCAACTCTCCGAGCCTGGACGACACTTGGTTTCTGCAAAGATTCATTTCGGGTCGCCTCGATTCAACTTATCTGCAGAGGGACTCAAATTCTTGCAGTTATATAGTGCCAAAAATCTACCGCAAACGCTGGAAGTTCTAAACCGAACTCAGGTCAAAATAGACCGTCCAGAGAATGGAGAACAATACGAATTCTTTCTTTCCGGCGTCGACGATATTGGCAACACATGGCACTCGAGGCGTTTCACGTCCGCAGATTATCAGCGCCCCAACCTCCTTTTCCCGCTGGACCCTGAGCCTGCGCACACGACCAATCTGAAGTTCCTTCACGACCCTTCACCGGAATCCCATTACGTCTACACCGCGAACTTGCCCTATTACCCCGGAAGATTTCAAGGAGTGCTGACCCCAGACGAAAGCAACAATGTCACGTTGAAAACGAGTCCTGGAGAACGCATAACCACCTACTTCTCCGATGCACGTTTTTTCTGCGACCTTGGCCTTTCCTTACCGGAAACTCCAGGGGACCATTTTTATTCCATCCGCTTTCCCGAAAGGACCTCGACTCTGCATGGCCAAGTGACTGATGCCCTTGGAATTCCAATTACCAATGTGGCAGTAACCGCGTATCCAAAACAATCCATTGAGGTCTTAGGCCCAGGCCGGATTGACCTTGATGAGGGCTCCACAGGGTTCGATCTCGCCATCCAAGATGGAATTCTACATGGTAAATTTGTTTTCGCAGGCGAGTACGATCTAGAGATAAAGTACCCAGGGCATACCTTCCATCGCACTGTTTCAGCAGATGAAGATTTTGACATTCAAGCTCCAGCCTTAGGCTTTTATCAGTTCAGAATCATGGATCGCACGACTGGGGATCCACTTGCCGGCACCCTAAACCGCCGGCGAAACCTCGGCCCTCTCCTTCCCATGCGTTTAGGGATGGGAGACCCGCTTACCGGCCACCTTGTAGTTTGGGTTGATACCGCTGAATCAGCCCATGGATTGTTCCTCATGGCTCATGGGTACCAGCCGGTTTTACTCTCCAACTACATTTACGGATCACCTCAAAATGTAGAGCTGTCACCTGGCAGGCCAGTTTCCATTCCGTTTTCTACGCTTTCCATAGACGTCGATCCAGAGGCCCACTGGACCCTAGATGCGTGGGGTGAAGATACCGACCCACGCCAAACCTTAGTGCGTAGATTTCAGCAGCTCATTCAATTCGAAGGAGCACCCTTGGAAGATTTCATGCTCATTGAGCGCGAGGCCGATGGCACCAGAACCGGGCGCAGCATCGAAGTCTTCGCTGACGGTTCGGCACAGGCACACACCTCCTAATCGAAGGAGCGCGGTTATCCTCTGCGCTTCATGTTTCGCTTCGTCCCCGCTTCCATTTTTGCGCTACTCCTAGTCTTTTCACTGGGTAGCTGTGGTGAAACAGAAAACACGAAGCTGACAGCGGCAGAGTTAGATCACCCATCCTTTTTATGGGAAGTTGAAAAGGATGGCACCCGCGCGTGGCTATTTGGCACCATGCACTTCACCGATCCGGAAGTCACAACTCTGGGTTTGGAAGTGCACCAAGCACTAGACGCTGCCGATGCCATCTTCACCGAGGTCAAGGAGACTCCAACCTCTGGTTCCGTCATCTCCCAAGCTGGCTCGCTGCCGGTTGGCGAATCATTGGCCGATCTCGTTTCTCCAGAGTTGCTTCAACGGCTCCACGGATACCTGAAATCGCGCCGGCTTCCAGCAACCTCGATGGATCATTGGCGTCCGTGGATGGTAAGCCTACAAATCGGCCAACTCGATGCCATCCCTTACATGTCGCATGGAGTGAAGTTAGATGTGCAACTCATGCATCGCGCGGAATCCGAGGGCAAGGAATTTGGTGCGGTGGAAACCGTGGAAGAGCAATTGCGCGCCTTGGCATTTGGTAGCGTTGAGGAGCAAGTCCACATGCTTTCGATTAGCTTGGACAAGTTGATCAAAGAACAAGCGCAAGGTGTTTCAAGCGTGGAGCAATTACGCGACCTCTATCTAGCCGGTGACGAGAAAGCCTTATGGGACTTCGCGATGTCGGAAACCGATTTAGATGACCCGATTCAAAATGCTTGGCTGAATGCGATTTTGCAGGAACGCAACACGCGCATGGCGCAACGCATTCATGCGCGCTTGCAGGAGCATCCCGACAAAGCGACGTTCTTTGCTTTTGGAACGCTGCACTTCGTCGGCCCCAACAGTGTTGGCGAACACCTGAAGTCTTTGGGCTACAGCGTTAGGCGAGTGGAGCACATCGCTCCAGAAGAGCTCTAAACCAGGCTTTCCACGGCTTCGGCGAGACGTTCGTATTCCGACTCCGTGTTGTAGATATGTGCGGAGAGACGCACCACCGTACCGAGGTTATCGGGCAATGGGATGGCAGGGATCTGAATCCCCCACTGATGATAAAGCTCGGCATACACGCTGGTGTCCCGGTTCTCGACTGTCTTGACTGCAGCATCGGGAATAAAAACCGAGGCCATCGTGCCAATCATGGCATCGGGAGCCGGCAACTCGGTGCCCCAACGCTCCGCAAGCATGGTGCGCATGGAAAGTGCCAAATCATGATTCCGTTGCATGATGGCATTCCATCCGCCGGCAACGAGGTCGTCCATGAAGTCGATGACATCGGCAATGCTGCCCCATGCGGTTGGATCGAAGGTTCCAGTCCAATCGAATTCTTGGAGAAAACGGGAACGGCTTTTCGTGCCTGCGTTGTAACCGTGACTGATAGTCACCGGATGGATGTCAGCTTGCAACTCCGGACGCACATAAAGAAATGCAGAACCCTTTGGAGCGCACGTCCACTTGTGCAGATTCCCAGTGTAGTAATCGGCGCCTAACTTTTGCAGTTGCAGCGGTATCTGCCCAGGGGCATGGGCGCCATCGACCAGAACGCGCACACCTTTCGCATGCATGGCTGGGATGATGTCCTGCACCGGCAGCACCAATGCCGTGGGACTCGTGATGTGATCCACCAAGCAGAACACCGTGCGCTCGGTGACTTTGGCCATCATGGCATCGACCACCTGCTGCGGGTTGGTGAGTGGAAAAGGCAACTTCACCACCACCACGGTTGCCCCCCAACGCTCAGCGTGAAAATCCAGAGCATTGCGGCAGGCGTTGTATTCGTGATCGGTGACCAAGATTTCATCACCCGACTTCCAGCGTTGGGAGGCAATCGCCGCATTGACTCCATGCGTTGCATTGGGCACAAAGGCCAAATCCTGCATCGGCGCGTTTACAAATTGAGCTAGCCGTTCCCGCGAATGGTCAAACAAGGAGGTCCTGTGCCCCATAAACCGCACCGGCTCGCGCTCCATCTCCTGTCGCAACTCTTGCTGCCGTAACTGAATGCGTGCGGGGCAAGCCCCATAGGAGCCATGATTGAGGAAGGTCACCTCAGGATCCAAGGTCCAATGCCGACGGTAAGGATTCTCCATAAAAACCAGTGTAGAAGCGCCCTCCCCTAGCCTAGAATGTTTGTATGAACAGACAATCTCTGATTGGCCTGTTGCCTCTCTTTGCTCTCGGCGCATGCGCCCAGCCGCAAGGTGGTACACAGGAAGATGCCATGGTTGAAGAAGTCGTGGTAACCCAAGCTGAGGAGGCGATGGTGCAAACTGTCCACCTCAGCGTGACTGGAATGACCTGAGGCGTCACCTGAGTGGGCAAAGTCAACTCGGCGCTCGCCGCTCTACCGTGGGTAGAGGAAAGTTCAGTAGATTTCAAAAACAAAATTGCCACTGTCGTCGTCAAGAGCGACAGCTATGACGAGGCCGCAACCCTCGCAGCAATTGAGGCTCTCGACTACGGAGTCACGGTTCTTTAGAGGAACCGACCGATCCAGGCCACTGCAGAAATGCTGTGGCCTTTTTTAATGCCTTCCCTCTAAAGACTTAGGAGGTTTTCTACCGGGTTATTGACAGCTTATCCACAACGCTCTATATTTCAGAGCACTCTGCCTCCACGGAGCGCCGCCATGAATGCACCAAGACTAGAACAAGACCTCGACTTCGTCCGCCATGTCCTCGACGACAGCACACCCTCCGCCGGTGTCCGCAGTATTTACTTCTTTTGGGCTACTGCCATCCTCGTCGGCATGCCGCTTGGCGATTTTCGTCCGGAGTGGATGCCTTTCTTCTGGATGACCGTCGGCCCCGGAGGCTGGGTCATTTCTGCCTTCCTCGGCTATCGCGCATCAAAGCAAAACGGACAGATGGATCGTAGCGCTGGATTACGCCAAGCCGCGCATTGGGGAGCTATGGTTTTAGTGATTAGTTTGGTCGCATTACTTCCCTACAAAGGATTCATTCCTTGGGAAGCTATGGGACCCATCGTTTTACTTTTACTCACGCTCACTTATTGCTTGGCTGCGATTCACTTCGGGCGCATCTTGCTAGTCCCTGCACTCATGTTCGCTATGGGGTACGGAACCATGTTGTTCCAACCACCCTACCCATGGACCATCGTCGGCATTCTTGGCGCCATCGGTTTGTTCTTCAGTGCTTTCGCCGAAGAGTCTTCCCGTGGAAAATAGAACGGATTCCGACCACGACTTTCTTGCTGATGGCGATGGCTTCATCAAACTTCTAGAGCATCGTTCACGGTTCACCATTTTGATTTTGCTCGCACGCCATGACGCCTTAAATTTTCGTCGTTTCAAGGACTTATTGCACGAGACCGATGGCAACTTAGGCGCACACTTACGCAAGCTTGAGGAGCATGGATTCGTTGCGGTGCGCAAAGCTTTTGAAAAACGCAAACCGGTTTCTTGGTACACGCTTAGCGCGGAAGGACGCAAGGCTCTCCATCAACATGTTTCGGCTCTGCGTGCCTTAACCGCAAATCTAGACCTCCCCTCCACCTAAATCTACGTGGCAACACGTATCATCCGACATGCTGTCTTTGCTCGCACTCAGCCTGTCACCCCTGTTTCTCAGCTCCGCCACCCTGCAATCCCAGGAGCCCTTGCCTGCGGGCGATGCTGGGCGCATTGAAGCCGATATCCGCCATTTAGCGGCCTTTGGCACTCGCAACACCTTGTCTGACACCAAGAGCAAAACGCGCGGGATCGGTGCTGCGCGGCGCTGGTTAAAAGAGGAGTTGGATAGCATCTCCGAGGAATATCACGATGGCCGCTTAGAAGTTCGCCTGCAGCATTTTGAGATTGAGCCGGGGCGTCGTATTCCAAAGAAGATCGACCTCGCCAATGTCGTAGCCGTGCTTCCCGGCACCGACCCCAATCGCTTAGTGGTGCTCTCTGGACACTATGACTCCATGCCAAGCTCTCCAACCGATGGCAAGAGCGATGCACCCGGAGCCAACGATGATGCAAGTGGAACCGCAGCAGTCTTAGAGGCAGCACGTATGCTCGGTGGTTTACGTCCGCGCGCAACGATTGTGTTTCTTGCTGTTGCTGGCGAAGAGCAAGGTCTCTATGGAAGTACACGTCAGGCGGAGTGGTGGAAAGAGGAAGGCAAACATATCGAGGCGATGTTCACCATGGATATTGTTGGCGGCGTGGTGGGCTCAAGCGGTAAACAAGAACCACAGCGCCTGCGTGTGTTTAGTGAAGGCGTACCAACCGCTGGTCCGAAAATCGTAGGCAGTGATAACGATGCACCATCGCGTCAACTTGCACGCTATCTAAAACGCACCGCGGCCCAATCCCTTCCAAAGTTTGAACTCACTTTGATCTTCCGCCAAGATCGATTCCTGCGTGGTGGAGACCATCGTCCGTTTAATGATTTAGGTTGGGCTGCGATTCGTTTGACCGAGCCGCACGAAAACTATCATTGGCAGCACCAAGACGTGCGCAACGAAGACGGTATTGCTTACGGCGATGTCCCCGACAACATTGACTTCGCCTACACCGGACGCGTGGCCACGAGTGTTGCAAGTGCAGTGCGCGAACTGGCGCTGGCCCCAGCCGCTCCAAACAAGGTACGCGTGGATATTTCAAAGTTGACCCCACACACCACTCTGCGCTGGGAGCCGAGCGGCGAAAAGGATCTCGCTGGTTATGCGGTGCTCATTCGGCGCACCCATGAACCACTTTGGACCGAGCGCATCGAAGTTCTCGAAGGAAATGAAGTCACTTTGGAAGGCTACAGCAAAGACGGCTTTCTTTTTGCTGTGGAAGCCGTCGACAAAAGTGGAAACCGCAGCCTTGCGGTCTACCCTTACCCTAGTCGCGGAAACTAGAATCCCTCATGCATCGACTGCTACCCCTCGCGCTGCTCCTCCCTTTCACCTCTTGCGTCACCCCGGCTCTTGCGCCGGAAGCCCCGCAAGATCCGGTCAAGGTTTACTTGCTGCTTGAGGGGGAACATGCCGGCGTGCTTTTGCCCGACGGCCCGGACACCTGGATGGAATACAGCTACGGCGACTATGGTTGGGTCGTCATGGGTCGCGAAACTCCGTGCTATGCGAGCTTCGCCTTATTCACCGAAACCGATGGCGCACTTGGTCGACGCAGATTTCGCGGCCATCCGGCTGCCGATTCATTCAGCCTTTCGCGCGGCACCCGCTTTCAACCGTTCCTAGTCGAACGCCAACGCGCCGATGCCTTGCGCATCCAACTCGACACTGAGTTTGCGCGCAATCAAGAGGAGCCCTTCTTCAATCAAGGCTTTGGCCTCAACTATGTGCACGCCGCGCATAACTACGACCTTTTCCACCACTGCGCGCACGCCACCATCGAATGGCTGCAAGCTTTAGGCTGCGAGGTCTCCTCTTCCGGCATCATCCGCAGCGTGGAAATGCGTGGAATCGACCCAGAATATGCGCCCTAGCCGTCAGCCTCGGTTTCCATCACACGGTAAACCGACATAAAGTCTTCCCCTTCTGCAACCCGCTGCAGGATCACTGGCACCGCAGCCGGACCCACGTTTTGCAACCAGCGGCGCACCTCCCGCTTTGCAAAGACCAGATGTGCCTCCCCTTCTGGGCCGAGAAACCACTCGTGGTCCGACATCACCGTATAACTTGGAATCGGAATGCCTTGCGCTTCTTGCGCCTGAAGCACGGCATCGGATAAGAACTCGCGGCGATCGAGTTGCGTGCATAGACCCTCATCGAACCAAGCTGGCAACTCGGCAAAGAGATCCGCACCTAAGCGATGCTTCACTTCAGCATGCGCCAAAGCATGTGCGAGGACATCGCGATTGTTGCCGCGTGGTGCAATCACCACCAAGATGTCGGCGTAATGAAAGTAGCTCGATGCAAAAGGGTTGTCTACCGCAAACTGCTCTTTCAAATCTCGATGATCCGCAAAGGCTATGACGGGGTCCGCTTGCAGGGTCCCGAAAAAATCCGCCGCTACGATTCTTGCAGCAGACAAGTCTTCCAGGAAGGCGTCGGACTTTTTTGCAGGCAGGTCCTTGCCTAAAAAAACCTGCGCCGTCATTTCTTCCATCTGCATCTTCATGACGAAGCTACGACGAAAAGCTACCGGGTCATTGAAAGCAAAGGCTGCAAACCCCAACAAGGTCAGGATTGCCACAAGCAGAAGCATTTTGCGCATGCGGATTGCGCGAGAGCTGACTTAGGAAACCAGTAAAGTTTCGACCGAGTCCACTAACTCTTCTCGTGTGAACGGCTTGAGTAAAGTTGCGCCTGCACCCAGCATTCTTGCAGCACGCAAGTAAAACTCTGCGCCGACCACGCCAGACATAGCAATGATGCCAATCTCGGGGTAGAGCTTGCGCAATTCCATAACGGTTTCAGCGCCCTCCTTCTCTGGCATGACCAAATCGGTTAACACCAGATCACACCTCTTCTCACGCAAGACATCTAGGGCTTCAAAGCCATTGCTCGCTTCTGCTGTTTCGTAACCAGCATCTTCCAAAAAAGCGCACGCAACGCGGCGAACATCCTCTTCGTCATCGACAACAAGAATCGTTTTCATGTGGGGCAGAGGGGGTAAGTGGGCAATGAAACCTGAATCGGCATCATTCCGATTATCCTTCAAGCGTTACCGTTATGTCAAACCCAGAATCCAATACTTTTGCATCAAGTCCAGGTTGAAACAAAGTAGCTGAGCCATGCTTCAACAGCACTTTCCCATTTTCATTGCGTAAGAAAGCGCCTTCCTCCAGCCCTAGCACTGGCGCAGCATTCATCTCATGAAATTCACGAATGCGATCCGCACGCGTTTCACCAAAGTGTTCGACAAACTCCTCGCCCTGCTTCGCCCAAATTTGCCCACCATAGTAATGGGCATTCACCTGATAAGGGACTAATCCAAAGCTATCAAAGGATGGTGGATAAACGATGGGCATGTCATTCGTCGTCATCATCGTTGGGCAAGCCACGTTGGTTCCAGCACTCACTCCCATATAAGGAAGGCCGGCCTTCACCAGTTCCTGCATCGGTTCAATCAGTCCTTGCTTATGAATCGTGTCAATCAAACGAAAGGAATTGCCCCCACCGACATAAACCGCCTCCGCTTGCTCCAAGGCCTTTTTCGCATCGGGGAACTCATGAATGCCGACTAATTCAAAACCCCCGTCGAAACCATGTTGCTTCATGGCCGCGAGGTAGGCGTCGTAATCATGCAGGGCATAGGGGATAAACAGAATCCTAGAAACCGAAGAGCCGAAAAAGTCCTGCATCTCGTCGCGAAGGTTTTCACGCCGCTGCTCCGATCGAAATCCACCGCTGCCTAGAAGTACTCGCATTCGCAAAGGATACGCGCAGCTTGCTAGACTGCAATGATGAAAGACTGGCTGCTGCTCGTGCTGCGAATCGCTACAGGAGTTGGCCTGGCGTATTGGGCCGGCCACGACAAGGTTTTTGACCCCGATGCGCGCCAACTCTATGCCGGCCGCCTCCACGATGGCGGAATCCCAGCCGCTGGAATCCTGACCATCCTCTTTGGGGTCGTCGAATTCTTCGGCGCGTTCTTTCTGGCAGCTGGTTTCTTTTTCCGTCAAGCCGCAGGACTCCTGCTCTTGGCCGGAGCTGGCAGTGCTGCGGTTCAACTGCTCGCCTTCGACCAAGACGTCTCGGTGCTATTCACCTACCGCGACCTCCAAGGATTAGGCACCGGTTACTACTTAGTCGCCTTGGTCATTTTGCTCGCACTCGGCGCCGGCCGGATCTCTTTCGATGCTGGACGTCGGACGATGCAAGCCGACTAAATCAGAGCTTCCCTAAAGCCCACATCGTCTCGAGCGACGAGCTTACTCCACGACTTCCATGGTCACGTTAGAAACTTGACCATTCTGCACGGCTTCCAACCATAGGGTGCGCCCGAACAATGAGCCGGGTAGCACGATGGCAAAGCTTGCGACACCCGCACTATCCGAGGCCGTGGTTGCAGCAAGCGCCGGATTATCCAGCAGCACCGTGACTCCAAGCTGCCCCACTGGAAACATGCCAACGCCACTCATGCTGTAGGCCAAGAAAACCGTAGCGTTGGGATTGCATCGCTCGACCTCGATGGTGTCGGCAACTCCAGTGAACAGGTGTGGCACCTTCAAATACATGCCTGCTGGCACGACCTTCAGCAGGTTGTGGCCGAGGCAAATATAGACCTCGCCGTCGTGGTCAACACCAATCGAGCGTCCAGAACCAGTGACCCCGCTTTCCACCGTGTGATCGGTGAAGTCCTGCACTCCACCAGCCATGTCGTAACGGAAAGACCACAGTTCCAAACTGCATGCATCGGAAAACAAGAAGCGACCCGACATGTTGGCCATACTTCGTCCACGATACATTTCACCGCCAATGATGCAGCATCGGAAAGGGCTGGTGGTGTGCCCATATTCGTAAATCGGATTGGTTAATCCCGCGGTGTTGCACCCAGAGGATGGATTAAAGCAATGACTACCTTCCGTGATGCGCCAGCCATAGTTCTGCCCACCAGGATCGCCTGCCGCTTGATGGTAAACAAACTCCCATTCATTCTCACCGACATCGGCGATGTAAAGATCACCCGTTTCGCGATCAAAGCTAAACCGCCACGGATTCCGCAAACCGAGCGCCCAAATCTCATCCAACGTATTCGGATCGCTAACAAAAGGGTTCGACGCAGGAATGCTATAAGGCAAACCGTTATCGACATCTAGGCGCAACATTTTGCCGAGCAGATCCAGGCCGTTCTGAGCGCGGTTGCCGGGATCGCCAGCCGAACCGCCATCGCCCATGCCTACGTAGAGGTAGCCGTCGGGACCAAAGCGAATGCATCCACCGTTATGATTGCTAAACGGTTGTGGAATGCTGAGGATGTTCACCCGACTGGCGAAATCGGCAACATCTGGATTCGTCGAAACGGTAAAACGATCTAAGAAAGTATCGCCAGCAAGGTCGGTGTAGTTGACGTAGAACCACCCGTTGTTGGCGTAATCTGGGTGAAAAGCAAGCCCCAATAATCCGCGCTCGCCACTCGGGAAAGTCAACGTGGAAATATCCAAGAAAGGCGTGGTCAGCCGTACTCCATCCTTCATTAACCAAACACTGCCCTCCTTATCGGCGATGTAAAGTCGATCACGTTGACCATCGGCAAAAGCCACATCGAGCACTTGGCCCATACCGACTGCCACGATTTCGGTATCGATTGGAATCTGTTCGGCAGCAGTGGCTTGCGTGAAACTAAAAGTGACGACCGACATCAGAAGAAGGCCGCGTAAAGGAGAAAAGGAGTTGTAGTTCATAATGGGATAATGTCGAAAAAAGCGAAGGCTGTTCTAGAGATTAGAACAGCCTTCATGGTTATGGGCAAGGCAGCCTGCCTTACTCAATAACTTCCATGGTCACGTTGGAAATCTGACCGTTCTGTACAGCTTCCAGCCATACGGTGCGATCGAACAGGGAGCCGGGAGGGACAATCGGGAAGGAAGCCTGACCGGAACCATTTGAGGTGGTGGTGGCCGCGAGTGCTGGGTTATCCAGCATGACGGTGACGCCAAGTTGCCCTACTGGGAACATGCCGACTCCAGTAAGACTGAAGGCTAAGAACACAGTCTGGTTTGGATTACAACGCACGACTTCAATGGTGTCCGCAACACCAGTAAACAGATGCGGAACCTTTAGGTACATGCCGTCTGGGACGACGCGCAACAAAGTGCTGCCAGAGCAGACGTAAAGTTCACCATCCATGTCGGTGCCGAGCGAGGTCGCAGAACCAATGATGCCAGTTTGCGCAGTGTGGTCGGTGAAATCAGTCACTCCACCGCCTTGCGAGTAACGGAAAGACCAAACCTCTTTACTGCAAGAATCCGTAAAGAAGAAACGGCCCTGCATGTTGGCCATGCTGCGCCCGCGGTATGATTCCGAACCAATGATGCTGCAAACGAACGGGCTGAACGTGTGGCCGTACTCGTAGATGGCCACTTCTAGACCGGTCGTATTGCATCCAACACTTGGGTTGAAACAGTTATTGCCTTCCATGATGCGCCAGCCGTAGTTTTCACCACCTGGGCTGCTTGCCGGCTGGAAGTGGATTTCCTCCCATGCATTTTGCCCAACATCGGTAATGTAGAGATCGCCGGTTGCGCGGTCGAAGCTAAAGCGCCATGGGTTTCGTAAACCGGTCGCCCAGATTTCGTCGAGAGTATTGGGGTCGCCAACGAAAGGGTTGGAAGCAGGAATCGAGTAAGGCAAACCGTTGTCGATATCTAAGCGCAACATTTTGCCGAGCAAGTTCAAACCATTTTGCGCACGGTTGCCAGGGTCGCCGGCACTGCCGCCATCGCCAGTACCGATGTAAAGAAATCCATCTGGGCCGAACCGAATGCAGCCGCCATTGTGGTTCGAGAAGGGTTGAGCGATTCCAAGGATGTTGGTCTGCGATGCGATGTCTGCAAGGTCGGGGTTTGCAGAAACGGTAAAACGATCCACGCGAGTGTCGCCACCATTGTTGGTGTAGTTCACAAAGAACCAACCATTCGTCGCATAGTCTGGGTGGAAAGCTAAACCAAGCAATCCGCGCTCACCACCACCGTTGGTTTGACTGGTAAGGTCCAGGAAAGGTGTCGTAAGCTTGACCCCATTCTTGACGATGTAAATCCGACCGTTCTGGTCCAGTACAAACAAACGATCACGGTCGCCGGGTGCATAAGTCACTAACAGCGACGCGCCAAGTCCGGTTGCGACCACCTCGGTATCCAAGGGAACCTGAGCTTGTGCACTGTTGGAAAACAAAAACAGGCCCATGCTGAGTGCAAGGCCGCGGAGAAGGGATTGAGGTCTGATTTTCATGTCTGTGAGAGGAAGGCTTGGCCCGCCCCTGAAGGTTCGGAAGTAGGACGGTCTCAGCCCCTGCAGGTTCCACGAACCGACAATGGCATGCCCTAAATTACCTTATTTTTAGGGCTTTTTGGGCAAAAAAGTGGTGGCAGGTGACATATTGACTTAGGAATCGACTGCAACCCTGTTTCCCATGAAATCGACCTCCCTCATTCTCCTCTTTTCGAGCCTTTTCGCTTGTTCCGGCGCTACCGAGCAACACCCGGACGATGACACCAACATGGCTATGGAAGTCACGGTGTCTGGCCCACCTGCAGTGAACGATGACGGCTTAGTGCGCTTGTCGGAAGCAGAATGGCGCCAACGCCTGACCAAGGAGCAGTTCAAAGTCACGCGTCAAGCAGGCACCGAGCGCGCCTTCAGCGGGGTCTACTGGGATGAACACGCAAATGGCATCTACACCTGCATTGGCTGTGGGCTGGACTTATTCGATGCTGAAACCAAGTTCAAGTCGGGTACTGGTTGGCCAAGCTTTTGGCAGCCAGTATCAGCAAGTGCTGTGGATGAGGTCGATGACAGCAGCCTGTTTACGACGCGCACCGAAATCCGCTGCAGCCGCTGTGAGGCGCATTTGGGCCATGTTTTTAACGATGGACCGCGTCCGACTGGCTTGCGTTATTGCATGAACTCGGCGGCGCTGAAGCTCGTAAAGGAGTAACTCCGTTCCGCGCGGACATGAAAAAAACCAGCGACCGTAAACGATCACTGGTTTCCTTTCCCCTTGCTACATTATCGGGAGCCGCCATCCCCTGCGGCTGTCCGAACTAGGTTAAACCCATGCGCAGCATATTTTCCATCGGCGCAGGAACGGGTTTCCTTAAGGAAAAAGTAGATTATTTTCGCTCCAATTCATAATCGTCCGTAAGTCACTAAAAATAAATGACTTACGTTTTGCGCCAAATTCCAGCACGCCATCTTCCGCGCTCCAATTTTCGCTGGAGTTCCAGTCCGCGGCTTGCGAATGCATCGCAAGTAGCCTGCCAATGGACGTCCAATATGCCACCGGCAAAGAGCTTTCCTTGAGGAGCCACTAGCTGGGCTAAATCCCGCGCTCCATCCTGCAACAAATCCGCAACCAGGTTGGCCATGACTGCGGGCCAAGTGCCGCGGGCAGTCTCATATCCCCCACGCCAGAACTGACATTGCGCGCCAACTCCATTCGCCCGCGCAGTTTTTGCGGCTTGGGGAGGACTTTGCGGATCGGGATCCATGCCGACGACTTCCTGGACCCCGCGAAGTGCAGCAGCAACCGCCAAGATCCCGGAGCCGGCGCCAACATCGAGCAGACGGGTTGGAGGGCTGGATTGGCACCACTCGGTAAGAACCTGGAGCGCTAGGCGGGTGCTGGCATGACCGCCGGTACCAAAGGCTGAGCCAGCGAAAATGGTCAGGGGGATGTCATCTGAGCGGATGGGTAGGCCTTCCCGGGGGTGGAAGTCGGCGTGGATGACGTAGCCGGCACATCGGAAGGGGCGCCAACTGGCTTGCCATAAGGTTTCCGGGGCAGCCTCATCGGCGGAATGGGGTTCTTGGTCAATGCGCCACTGAGCTGTGGAAAGGCCCCAGGCTTGAAACCACGATTCCACGGCCTGAACGATGCCTGGGCAACATGCAGGTGCAGAAAGCAAGCGAACCTCACTCTCTCGGTCAGGGTCCTCGGCATCGGAGGCCAGTGCGCCCGAGGCATAGGTGCTTTCCGCGACCGCATGGCCAAATCCTTGCGTCTCGAGCATAGCCACCAGCGTTTCATCCCAAACATTGGGGAGATGAAAGCGCAGTAGAATTTTGCCAGAGTCGGATTTGGAGCACGCAGATTCGGTCACGTCGGTCTACCATAGCCGCCGATGGCAATGCCCACCCGACCGCGGAAGCAGAATCCTGATTTCCCAACGCGGGAGAGTTTGACCGCCATGCGTGCGCGGGCGGTTGAGGTGCTGGATTCTTTGCATGAAAGTTATCCCAACTCCAAAACTGCGCTGGATTGGGAAACGCCGTTTCAGTTGCTGATTGCCACCATGCTTTCCGCACAGTGCACCGATGTCCTGGTCAACAAAGTCACCCCAGCCTTGTTCGCCGCCTATCCAACGCCAGAATCCATGGCCGATGCCCCGCAAGAGCATCTGCAGGAGCTAGTCAAACGCACCAACTTCTTCCGCAACAAGTCTAAGAACATGTTGGCAAGCGCAATTCGCATACGCGATGTCTTCGGCAACGAAGTACCGCGCAACATGGAAGATCTCATCAGCCTGCCTGGTGTCGCGCGCAAAACTGCGAACTGCGTGTTAGGAACCGCCTTTGATATCAAAGTGGGTGTGGTGGTTGATACGCATGTCGGACGCATTGCTCGGCGCATGGGATTCACCAAGGCGATGAAACCGGTCGCTGTGGAGCGGGATTTAGTGAAGACCTTCGCCCAGGAGGATTGGGTGTACCTCAGTCACTCTTGGATTGACCACGGCCGCGCCATCTGCACCGCGCGCACCGCCAAATGCAGTGAATGCTTTATGGCGGAGATTTGCCCACGCCGCGTCGAAGGGCGTATGACTTAGGTCGTCCGGAGCCAACACGCTGAGGGGCAACGCGCTACAGGGCTTATGTTGCCCACAGGCCAGCCACAGGGTGCCATGGCCCGTCATTACAGTTGACGTTAGCTGGCAACCGATGATAAACTTAGCCCATGGCTTCCGAGCCCACCACCTACGACATCGCTGAACTTGCCCTTGCGGCTGGCGTAAGCTCACGGACGATTCGCTATTACGGAGAACTTGATTTACTCAAGGCATCGTCACGTGGTCCGGGTGGACGTCGTCGTTATGGTGCCGATGCTGCAGAACGTTTGCGGTTTATCTCGCGCCTGAAAACGCTCGGCATGAGCTTGGAGGAAATCGGCGAGCTGAATCGCAGTTTCGATCTCGGCGCCACACCTGCCATGTTGAAGCATCTCGACTCCTTACTCGAGATGCGCTTGCACGAAGTCACCGAGCGAATTCGCGATTTGCGCGACCTCGAAAGTGACCTGCAAACCTACCGCGGTCGCATCCGCGGAAAAACCAGCCCGGAATCGGGAGACCTAGCGTCATGAATCCTTCGACCAAAAAAGAATCCACCACCGAAGCGCCGTTTCAGCTGACCAACAAGCTGCGTTTCGTAACCGCTGCTTCCTTGTTCGACGGACACGATGCCGCGATCAACATCATGCGGCGTATTTTGCAGCAGGAAGGAGGCGAGATTATTCACCTCGGACATAACCGAAGTGTGGAAGAGATTGTCGAAGCTGCAATCGAGGAAGATGCGCAAGGCATTGCGATTTCTTCGTACCAAGGTGGGCACGTGGAATTCTTTGAGTACATGGTCGACCTGTTGAAGGAGCGCGGTTGCGGGCACATCAAAGTGTTCGGCGGCGGCGGCGGCACCATGACCGATGCCGAGATCAAGCACCTACACAGTTACGGGGTCGAGCGTCTTTACTCGGTAGAAGATGGACGCATGATGGGACTCGTTGGCATGATCCGCGACATGATGTTGCGCGCCGACTTTTCCACAGTAGAGGTCGATGCTGATTTCCCGCAAGGTCTTGCCGGACGTCAGTCCCCCGCCTTAGCGAAAGCGATTACTTGGTTAGAGAAACTGCACGGCGAAGATGCACCTGCCGATGCCGGTGCACGTTTAGTCGCTGCCCGTCAGGAGTTGGCCGAAATGGCGCCGACCCCGAAGGCCATGGTGGTTGGTATTACCGGAACTGGTGGCGCAGGCAAGTCCTCACTCACCGACGAACTCATCCGACGTTACCTCGACCGCTTCCCCGATCGTACGATTGGCATTTTGTCGGTTGACCCAAGCCGTCGACGTACCGGCGGTGCGTTACTCGGCGATCGTATTCGCATGAATGCTGCCAAAGGTCCACGCGTATTTATGCGCTCGATGGCCACCCGCCAAGCCAACTCCGCAACCTCGCAATCGGTGCGCGATGCTCTGCAAGCGATGGCCGCTGCTGGTTATGACATGCTGGTTTTAGAAACCGCCGGCATTGGGCAAAGCGATTCTGCGGTCACTGATTTGTGCGACCTCTCGCTTTACGTGATGACGCCTGAGTTTGGCGCCCCGACCCAGCTCGAAAAAATCGACATGCTCGATTTCGCCGATGGCGTGGTGCTCAACAAAGCCGACAAGCGTGGCGCCGAAGATGCACAGCGCGAAGTTGCGAAGACTTATCAACGCAACCGCAACTTGTTTGAGGAACCGCTCGAGAACATGCCGGTGTTCCTAACCTCGGCCAGTCGTTTTGGCGATGTGGGCGTAGACACCTTGTTCCAATGGTTGATGACCAAGGTCGATGAACGCTCCGAGCGTTCGTGGGATCCAGGCGTACAAGTTTCGCGCGACCAGAAAATCCCGACTGTTGTTCCAACCGACCGCATTCGTTACTTAGCTGAAATCGCAACCGCCGTGCGCAAGCATAAAAAGGACACCGAAGCTCATGCGGAGATTGCCGGTCGCGCCGATGCACTGGCGCGTAGCTTGCGTGAATTTGGTGACGTGGTTCCCCCACTAGATCAAGATTTTCCAGCCGAGGCTTTAGTCGATCAAAACGCAGACCCAGTAGTCTTAGTTTTGCGCCAACGCTATCACGAAGTCGTGCGCGAAATGGATTCCACCCTGCGTAACCGTCTTGCGAACTGGCACCAAACCCGTGCAAGCTATAGCGCCGATGATTTTGTTTACCAAGTGCGTGGCCGCGACATCAAAGTACCGGCGCAACACCTCACTCTTTCTGGCACTCGAGTCCCCAAGGTTTCGCTTCCCGTCACCAAAAGTTGGGAAGACTTGTCGCGCTGGTTTGGGTTAGAAAACTTACCTGGAGAATACCCTTACACCGCCGGCGTCTTCCCGTTCAAGCGCACCGGCGAAGACCCAACGCGCATGTTCGCAGGCGAAGGACCAGCCGAGCGCACCAACCGACGCTTTCATTACGTCAGCCAAGGACAACCAGCTGCGCGCCTTTCCACGGCATTCGATTCGGTCACTCTTTACGGTGAAGATCCAGCCGAACGCCCGGATATTTACGGCAAGGTTGGTAACTCTGGAGTCAGCATTTGCTCGCTCGATGACATCAAGCGCCTTTACTCAGGCTTCGACCTTTGCTCGCCGACGACCTCCGTCTCGATGACCATCAACGGTCCGGCACCGATGATCCTCGCCTTCTTCCTCAACGCTGCCATCGACCAACAAGTTGAGCGACGTCTTAAGGAAACCGATCGTTGGGAAGCTGCCGAGGCAAAGATCAAGGAACTATGTAACGGCAACCCTCCGGTTTATCGTGGCGAACTTCCGCCGGGCAACGATGGCTTTGGCCTTGGCACCCTAGGTGTGAGTGGTGACAAACTTCTCCCTGCCGAGGAGTACGCCGAGATTCGCAACGCCGCACTCACTGCCGTGCGTGGAACCGTGCAAGCCGACATTTTGAAGGAAGATCAGGCGCAGAACACCTGCATCTTTAGTACCGAATTTGCGCTGAAGCTCATGGGCGATACCCAAGAGTTCTTCGTCGATAATGCGGTGCGTAACTTCTACTCGGTTTCCATCTCTGGCTATCACATTGCAGAAGCTGGGGCGAACCCGATCTCGCAACTCGCCTTTACCCTCGCCAATGGTTTCACTTTTGTCGAGTACTACCGTGCACGCGGCTTGGAGGTCGACACCTTCGCACCGAACCTATCCTTCTTCTTCAGCAATGGACTCGACGCGGAGTACTCGGTCATTGGTCGAGTCGCACGGCGCATTTGGGCCGTTGCCATGAAGGATCTTTATGGTGCAAGCGAGCGCTCGCAGAAGTTGAAGTACCACATTCAAACTAGTGGACGTTCTTTGCACGCGCAAGAGATTGACTTCAATGACATCCGCACCACCTTGCAGGCTTTGTATGCGATTTATGACAACTGTCAAAGTCTGCATACCAACGCTTACGATGAAGCCATCACCACCCCTACGGAGGAATCCGTGCGTCGGGCGCTGGCGATTCAGCTCATCATCAACCGCGAACTTGGTGAAGCGAAGAACGAAAATCCGCTGCAGGGGAGTTTCATCATCGAAGAGCTCACCGAGTTAGTCGAAGAAGCGGTACTGCGCGAGTTTGAACGTCTCACCGATCGTGGTGGCGTGCTCGGCGCAATGGAAACCATGTACCAGCGTGGCAAGATTCAAGAAGAAAGCATGCACTATGAAATGCTCAAGCACAGTGGTGAACTTCCCATCATTGGAGTCAACACTTTCCTGAACCCCGCCGCGGGCGATGGATCGGTAGTGGAAGTGGAACTCATTCGCTCCACCGACCAGGAAAAGAATGACCAGGTGCAACAGGTCGCTAACCTAATCAGCCTCCACCACGGTGAGTCCGAGCAAGCCTTGGCGCGTCTCAGTGAAGCTGCCGAAACCCATCAGAACGTGTTTGCTGAAATGATGGAAGCGGTCAAAGTTTGTACGCTCGGGCAAATCAGCAACACGCTTTACCAAGTCGGTGGTCAGTACCGTCGCAACATGTAGTTGCATTACCAGACCAGCGGAATCTTCAAGTAACTCACACTTGGCAATGGCGCGCTGAGGTCGACACCCTCGCGATTCACGTCGGTGTCAAAAGTGACGCGATAACGTAAGAAACGATAGCCGTCGAGCAAGCTGACATCGCTCACCCAAGTGTTGGCTTGCAGTGGATCGTCGAAGGGATGACCAGCGACATTAGACCCAGGCGAAGTTTCGTGGGTCCCTTGAAACTCAAAGCGAATACTCGCGCTTTCCGGTAAACGGTTTTTGGCCCCGAAAGTGTCTACGCGAAAGAACCGTTCGCGTACCGACCAAGTCGGTTGATCGGCGTTCAGAGCAAAGACCATGGGGCCATCAGCAATGGAAGTGGTTAAGACTAGGGAGTCTGCTGAGCGATTATAGTGAGCATCTGCAATCTCAAAGGAGATCACGCTCTCGGCATCGGGGAACAGGTCATAACCCACTAAAAGTTGCGGCAAGCGTAGAAACTTTGCTTCGAAACTAGTGGATGCCGATGGAATCGAAACCTGGAAGTTGTCAAAACTGGCCTGCGCAGTAGAGCCTGTAGCTATTTCGGCAAGGGCTGCGACCGTATTGGAGTTGCTGCGCTCGACCAGACCGGTGGTTCTCTCGATACCCTGAAATCCAAGGTAGGCGTTTCCGTACTGCGGGAAAGTCTCGGGGTCACCCAAACGTAAATCTGCAAACCCAGTATCAATCCATTCCGAAACCACCATGGAGCGCGAGGAGAAGAACGGAACTAGGGCATAGGCTTGCGGTGCAGTTAGCAAACCGAAAATCTCTTCCACGCGATCGATTGCAATCCCGGTAGGACTTTGCGCCAAGTAGTCCAAGATTCCTCGGCGAGAAGATGGGTGCCACAAAATATCGCGCTGCGGATCCGGAACGTGAATTTGAATCACCCCATTTGCACCTGCTCCACCACGTCCGACGGCAAAGGTACCGTTGCCATCGTCACGAACAGGAATCGATCCGGGGACCGTGGAATACTCCGGGCCCGCCCAACCTCGACGTCCGCCAAAAGCTTGAATGTTTTGTACTGGAATGAGGTTTCCGATTTCCGCTGCCGTATCCGCAACGCCAAGGTCGATGGCCGATAAATCCAAACCAGTTGCAGAATGAATCACCACATGCCCACCGGAACCTCCGCCAGAACCTGAGATGGCGTTGTCAGTGTAGAGAATTGATTCACCCGCCATTCCGATCCCTCCATTGGCAAGGATGGTGCCGCTTGCGCCAATCCGGACAATGCCCACCGCCATAATCAAGCACTGCCCGCCACCGCCACCACCGCCTGCACCTTTGCGGTAATAAGACCAGCCTTGCTGCCCCTGCCCTAAAGAGCGCTGGAATGGAACCACTGGGTACAACCGAGACAGCGGTTCAGGAACTCCATTGCCGGTGATATCTACAATCCGAATCATCATGGAATCGCCACCGGCGCCACCGCCGGACCCTGCCCACGGGCCTTGGAGTTCACCGCGCACAACACTGCCATCAGACATAAACCGTGCGCCCCAAAAGTCGTTTGTAGTTCCTAGTCCATTGGGTTCATTACGAAAAGCGGAAGAGCCAGCTTCACCGCCATCCGGCCCAGCCGTGATGTCTCCGAAATCAAAGGGCGGTGTATCGCCGACCGTCCAGGCAGGGTCATAGTTCAGATGGTCTTTACTGCTAATGGCATCTTCGGCAGAATCTAATGTCGCGTCTTCCATGCCAAAGCATGCGGAAGTCGTACCCAGTGCAAATAAATCGGGCCCCACTCCAGAAGGTCCGCGCATCCCTGCTTCTGCTCCATAGATTCCGTTCCCGTTTGGACCTGCGCCAATCCCCGACACCATCTGCGTGTGCTTTGAAATATCGTGATCGGGCCCAGCAGTATCCACACCGGTAGGAACCCAAGCTTGCAAAACCGACCAGGCTTCCCAAAGAACGGCAACGTTCTCCGTTCGAGAAAACCCTCCTCCTCCACCGCCGCCGACCACCGAAGAGTTCAGGCCAAGATATCCCGTGGCAAAACTGTCGCTGTTAAACCCACCCTCACCGCCGCGGCCGCCAGTGCCGGTTAAACCAAAGGGTCCATCTCCAGAGCTACCGCGTAAAGTCTCAGCATTTCCAACCGCGGAACCATCACCTCCCCGACCGCCTCCGCATTCTCCGATCGCCCCGCTTTCCACGAACTGAGGCGATTGCAAGGAAACAGGAACGGTAGCATTGTTCCCGCGCACGTCGAGAGTTCCAGAAATGGTGACTTCACCAGTGGCGTAGATAATGAGAGGGTTGGCACCTCTTCCGCGCAGAGTTGCACCGCTTTCAATCGTAAAGTCATGCACGGTAAGCACACCGCTCTGCA
>Ga0316209_1000962_pt1 | contig 36621 bp, 38 predicted proteins | sample 6monopyrite_MG_FD_204945 | JGI IMG/M metagenome (GOLD analysis project Ga0316209, IMG submission 204945) | Microbial mat bacterial communities from mineral coupon in-situ incubated in ocean water Damariscotta River, Maine, United States -... | ecosystem: Environmental > Aquatic > Marine >...
AAACGATCAAGACGCTCTATATCATGTTTTATGATTTCCAAAAGCTTATCCATATCCTCCTTATTCTTGACAATAAACGCTGTTTCAACTGCACTTTTTAGAGACGTAAGAGGATTTTTAATTTCATGAGATACATCAGCGGCAAATGCCTCAATAGTATCCATACGATCCCACAAAGCGTTAGTCATATCCCTAAGAACTATTGATAGCTCACCAATTTCATCTTTGCGGTCACTCATATCTGGAATTTCAGTATGTTTGAGTTTACCTTTACGCACGTTTTCTGCTGCTGAAGCAAGTTTACGCAACGGCCTAGCTATAACCCCAGACAGATAAATAGATAATAAAATTGTAATAAATAGCGTTAAAAGGAATATCTTTAATATATTAAACCAAGCATCTCCCAGCGCTTGATTTATATCCTCACCATCACTAACCATCATAACAGCGCCAATAACATTCCTTGATTGATCTAACATTGGCATTGCCGCAGTTAGAACTAAATTTTTTTTAGATCCAGACATCCATGGCGTCATGCTAAGCTTCTTTTTATAAGCCTCCATAGCGTCCAAATAATCCTCTGCATACTTAGATTCTATACCTTGGAAAGATGACAAAACATTATGATTGGGGAAAAAAGAAATAATCCACGCAGCAGTATCCTTGATAATTTCAACTGATTCTAATTTTCTTTCTTTATCTTTTATAACTTGAAAAATTGGTTTAACATCATTCTTCGCAATGAATATTTCTGTATCCACCACCATTCTTTCATTCTTATCAAAAATCAATATTCTCTTATCAAGAGTAGCGGCCAAACGCGCAGACAATATCTCCGCATCTGGTTTTGAAAGAGAGACAATTGTTCCTTCATTTGTAACCTCTTTTTTCAGCGCACCTTCAGTAACTGCCGCAGTAACAAGCTTTAGCTCAGTTTCGAAATGCTCTAATTTTGAAGAAACAAGGGTAGTATTATACTTACTTAGATAAACAACTCCAAAGATCAACGCAATCACAGCTATAACATTTACACCCATAATTTTGAGTGTAAGCTTGGTTATACGTCGTTCTTTACCACCCCAGTACAGATCAAAAATTTGATCTATATCACCGCGATGAGTTACAGTGCGAAACCAGCGATTAGTCTTCTTTATAGCGGTATCCGACTCCGTAGAGTGTTTCGATTTTGTCGAAGCTGTCATCTATTTTCTTAAACTTTCTGCGAACACGTTTTATATGTGAATCAATAGTCCTGTCATCTACATATATATTTTCACCATAGGCCATATCAATTAATTGATCTCTATTACGCACATGCCCTGGGCGTAAAGCCAGAGCTTTAACAATCAAATACTCCGTAACCGTTAAATTCAATGGCTGCCCTTTCCATGCACATAAATGCCTTGAATCATCTAACAGCAAATCTCCATATTTTATATTATCGGTTTTATTACTGTCACCTTTAGATTCATCGCTCATGAGATCCCGCCTACGTAACAAAGCCTTTATACGCTCTATTAGCAATCTTTGAGAAAATGGCTTGGTTATATAATCATCTGCGCCCATACGAAGGCCAATAACCTGATCCACCTCATCATCTTTTGATGTTAGAAATATTACAGGAATCGCACTATCTTCGCGAAGTTTAGATAGTACCTCTATCCCGTCCATACGCGGCATCTTTACATCTAAAACTACTAAATCAGGCTTATTTTCCAATATGGCTTTAAGGCCAGCTTCACCGTCATTGAAGGTTTCAACATTAAAACCCTCTGCTTCTAAAGCCATAGAAACTGACATTAGGATATTACGATCATCATCGACTAGAAAAATTCTGTCTTTTATTTCGCTCATAAATATATCTCACTAAGATTCACACAGCCTATATCATAACTCATTCAAGTCGTTTAATAAAACTTAAAACTTCGCCTGCCAAATATACAGAGCCACAAACAACTATTCTAGTATTACAAGCTATAGAATTCACAGCATCTTCTGCACTTTCATGCTCTTGTATATTATCTGAAAACCCATGCATATCACTTAGCTTCCAGCTATTTGGATCAGATTTTATAGGCACTAAATGCAGCCCATCAATATGGGGCAAAAGTGGGGATAAATAAGCCCAAATATCTTTGGTTTTAAGCATAGCAACCACCAGATGAACAGCTTTGTCATTTTCTTGTTTCCAAAGCTTAATTTGCTTTGCTAAAGCCATGCCCGCACTGTCATTATGACCGCTATCAAGCCATATTTCATTGTCATTTATATCATCTAAACGCTGTAATCTTCCTGCCCATTGAACAGATTTTAAACCTTGTTCTATGGCTTCATTACTTATAGATATTTTATCTTTTATAGAACTAAGAACTGCCAAAGCCGCTCCAGCATTTAAAATCTGATGCTCTCCTACCAGTGCAGGGATTGGAAATATGGTTTTTTCATCTCCATAAGAAAACTCCATTTCCTGATTTTTTCTCTCCACTGACCAATCTTTACCATAGCATATAGAAACGGATTTATATTGCTGCGTTTTTTGTTGCAGCATATTTAATATATTGCTGCCATCATCGCCTTGATAACCGATAATACAAGGGACTCCCCTTTTCATTATGCCCGCTTTTTCTGCCGCTATTTCCTCCAGAGTTTCCCCTAAAAACTCGGTATGATCCAAAGAAATGCGGTTAATTACCGTCGCTAACGGATTTTCAATTACATTAGTGCAATCAAGCCTGCCTCCCATTCCGACTTCAAGCAATAAAATATCCGCAGATATTTGTGAAAACGCCTTAAATGCAATTGCAGTTGTAATCTCAAAAAATGAAAGAGGCGCAGCATCAATATAATCAAGAGCTTGATCTATTAGTTCCTCTAAATAGCTATCATCTATTTGCTCTCCCGCCAAATATATACGCTCATTAACCTTTATTAAATGCGGAGAAGTATAGCAATGAACATTTAGACCTTGCGCCTCTAATATAGAGCGCAGCATTGAGATAATTGACCCCTTACCATTAGTTCCCGCAACATGAATTACAGGAGGTAAACTTTTATGCGGATTTCCAAATTTTTCCAGCAGTGAATTATATAGCGAAGAATCCCAATTCACCGTTGTTTTGGTACGGCGAAGCTGAAAGATACGCTCCAGCTTATCTTGTAGGTTTTTATCATCATGCTGAAGATCGGCTCTGTGCATATAATAGCATACTTTCTAAGCCTTAGAATCAATCATTTATTAAGCTGCTTTTTTACTGCTTCCAGTAATATCCTTGCAATTCTGCTCTATATTAAGAGCAGCTTTTTGGGCGGCCTTAGCTTGAGTTACTGCTTGCTGCGCTGCTTCTTTATCATCGGAAACACTATTATCTGACGCAGACTTAATATTATTAGACTTAACCTTTTTCTTCTTAGCCCCATCATCAGGGTCAATCGTTGCAGGTGTTTGAGTAAGAATACTTATGATATTTATAAGCTTAACTCGCATATCTTTGCGCTCTACCACCATATCAATAATTCCATGCTCTAACAGATATTCCGCAGTTTGAAAATTCTCTGGCAAAGTTTCGCGAACAGTTTCTTCAATCACGCGCCTACCAGCAAATCCAATCATTGCACCAGGTTCTGCGATTTGAATATCACCAACCATTGCAAAAGAAGCACTAACCCCGCCAGTTGTCGGATCTGTAAGAATTACAATATAAGGAAGCTTTGCATCTTTAACCATTTCAACAGCTATAATGCTACGCGGCATTTGCATCAGGGAAATCATGCCCTCTTGCATACGCGCACCTCCTGATGCGGGTATAGCTATAAATGCAGCCTTATCCTCAATGGCAACCTCAGCCGCCTTCACAATGGCCTCACCAACGGCCGCACCCATAGAACCGCCCATATAACGAAAGTTAAACGCCGCAACAACAACAGGCAATCCGCCCATTTTGCCACGCGCAACTGTTATGGCTTCTTTTAATCCAGTTTTGCTCTGCGCTTCTTTAATTCTATCGGTATATTTTTTACGATCTTTGAATTTCAAGGGGTCATGAGCAACCTTTGGCAATTCAATAGTTTTATATTCGCCATTATCAAACATCATCTCCAGACGATCCTTAACACTAAGGCGCAAATGATGTCCGCAGTGATAACAAACGTTAAGGCTTGCCTCTAAGTCACGATGAAAAAGCATCGCTTCGCATGATGTGCATTTTTGCCAAAGATTATCTGGAACTTCCTTTTGCTCGCTAACAAAAGAACGAATACGCGGAGGAATGAAGTTTGATAGCCAATTCATCTATATAAAAACCCTATTTCTTGATAATCTAGAAATTACAGAAAAACCTAAGTGAGTCAACATACAAGCAACTAGATACGAGCCCCTAAAACACTTGATAAGAAGCTAACAAGCGTTGTAACATCGCTTATATCCTCGCCATTATTGCCTATATCCTTGATTTTATCAACGATAGAAGAGCCAACCACCACCGCATCGCCTAAATGTGACATTTCTTGTGCATCATTTGGCGTCTTAATACCAAAGCCAATAGCTATTGGTAAATTGGTCTTTGATTTTATCATATCAAGATGTGGTTTCATTGATTCGCTGTCGGCTTTGGCCGTTCCAGTAACCCCTGTAATTGAAACATAATATAAAAATCCACTAGCTCCATCTAGAACCTTTTCTAAACGCTTTTCATCAGTTGTCGGGGTAATAAGGCGAATCATATCCAGCCCTTGCGCATCTGTATAGCCCCTAAGCTCTCCATCTTCTTCGGGTGGAAGGTCAACAATAATCAACCCATCAACACCCGCAAGCGCCGCATCTTTGGCAAATTGCTCAAGCCCATAAGAATATAGCGGATTAGCATAGCCCATAAGGATAATTGGCGTTGTATCATTGCCAGATCTAAAATCTTGAACCATCTCTATGGTGCGCTTCATATTTGCACCATTTTTAAGGGCGCGCTGCCCTGCAAGCTGTATTGTTAAACCATCTGCTGCGGGGTCAGTAAATGGCATACCGATCTCTATGATATCCGCCCCTGATTCAGGAAGAGATTTTATAACCTTCAAGCTATTTTCATGATCAGGATCACCCGCCATGATAAAAGTAACAAGCGCGGTGCGCTCGGATTTCTTTAGGGCTTCAAATGTTGTTTCAATTCTACTCATTAACTATTGCTTTTCTTCCAGATTAACGCCAATTGCCACCAAAACCTCATGCACGCCTTCTTCGAAGAAACGCTGCCCATATACTTCGAAGTCAGTTTCATAGCGCCGATCAAGATCACTTTGCCAAATTGCCGTCCAAGTTTCTATTAAAGCTTTGGGCTGCTGCCCTGCTGCGCTCATCATTGCGTAATTATCTTCTTTTACTTCAACGTGGTGCAAATCATCATTTATATTTGGCTCACCCTCAATCTTATAGCCAATAGTATAGCGATAAGGCTTTGTATGATCGCCTTCATAATCGGAGTAAACCGCATAGATCACATCGTCAACGCGGTTTTCGATTTGTTGGCCGATTTGCTTTTTAAAGAAATCCTCCCAAAGCGCGTTTATCTCCTCAGCGGCTTTCTCATTATCCGTTACTATTGATATACCAACAACTGAAAAGCCATCTATCTTTTCAAGCCCTGCTTTTACGTCATAATGGCTCATAACTGAACCCCAAGCTTATCGGCCACGGTGTATATATCCTTATCGCCCCTACCACTAAGATTTATTACCAAAATATGATCTTTTGGCAGATCACCCGCCATTTTAAGAACATGAGCATAAGCATGAGCCGACTCAAGCGCAGGAATAATCCCCTCTAGCTTGGCGCAGAGCTGAAATGCTGCAAGCGCTTCATCATCGGTGATATTCACATACTCAACCCGCTTTTCATCAAATAACCAAGCATGTTCTGGCCCTATCCCAGGGTAATCCAGCCCAGCGGAAATAGAATGTGCCTCTTGAATTTGCCCATCTTCATCTTGCAGAAAATAGCTTTGCATACCGTGCAGCACGCCAGCCCTGCCGCCATTAAGGCTTGCAGCATGTTTATCAGTATCAACGCCCAACCCTGCGGCTTCTACGCCAATCATCTTAACATCAGGCTCATCAAGGAATGGGTGGAAAATCCCCATTGCATTTGAACCACCGCCAATACATGCCACCAAAGTATCAGGTAAACGCCCCTCACCCTCCATCATCTGCTCGCGCAGCTCCTTGCCGATAATTGATTGAAAATCCCGTACCATCGCAGGGAAAGGGTGCGGCCCGCCAACAGTGCCAATAAGATAATATGTATCATGCACATTACTTACCCAATCACGCATCGCCTCATTCATTGAATCTTTAAGAGAGGAAGAACCAGAATGGACAGAGCGAACTTCTGCGCCCAATAATTTCATACGAAAAACATTTGGTGCTTGGCGCTCCACGTCTTTTGCGCCCATGAATATCGTGCAAGGAATATCAAACAGCGCACATACCGTTGCCGTTGCCACGCCGTGTTGCCCCGCGCCAGTTTCGGCAATAACACGCGTTTTTCCCATACGCCGAGCCAACAAAACCTGACCAATACAATGATTTATCTTATGCGCACCAGTGTGGTTAAGCTCCTCACGCTTAAAGTAAATCTTTGCCCCGCCTAATTTATTTGTAGTTTTCTCGGCAAAATAAAGCGGCGATGGACGACCAATATAATTATTGGCTAAATCATCAAATTCTGCCCAAAATGCAGGATCATCTTTTGCCTCTTCCCATGCCTTTTCCACCGAAAGGATAAGTGGCATAAGAGTCTCCGCAACATAGCGCCCGCCATATTGCCCGAAATGCCCACGCTCATCGGGCTGATTTTTATAAGAATTAGCACTCATGCTGGTTTTATACTCCGTTCACGCCGCTAATAAAAGCCCTGATTTTATTCAAATCCTTAATTCCACGCTCGCTTTCCACACCCGAGGAAACATCAACAGCATAAGGCGATAACATTGATAGAGCATCACCAACATTATTGGGCGTTAAACCACCGGATAAAAACCATTTCTTATCAAATTCACGCTCATTTAACAGCGACCAGTCAAAGCTCTGCCCGCTTCCACCCTTTATGGTCCTATCCGTAGATTTAGCGTCAAACAGGTACCAATCTGCATCTTTATATAAGGTGCATTTATCTATATCTTCGGCTTCGCGCACGGGAAAAGCCTTTATTATCGGCATTGCATATTTGGCTTTTATTTCCGATAGCCTGCTTGGGCTCTCCTCCCCATGAAGCTGTATCATATCAATTTGTACATGCCCTAAAACCTGCTCTAGCTGCTCATCTGTGGGATCAACGAACAGAGCTACGCTGCGCACGCCTGTGGGCAGCATAAGCGCAAGCTCCTTAGCGGTATCAATACTAACATGGCGTGGTGAGGGCGGATAAAACACAAAGCCAATAAAACGCGCCCCTGCCTCAACCGATGCTCTCAATGCCTCAGGGGTTTTTATCCCGCATATTTTAGCCTTCACCCTAGCCCCCACAATCCTTTCACTTGAAGACCGCATGACATTTACATGTTGACTTTTTTGCTTACCCCCGCTTTCTGAATGGGTGTATCTATCAGACTTTTCATTCGGTATTAATTCATGCTGTGCTTTAGATTTGCCTTGTTTTTTAGCACTGGACCTTACCAATATATAGTAATTTGATATTGCTGTTACCCCAATTACAGCAATCAATGGCTGAAAATAAAGTAACATAGGAATTTGCCTAAAAAAATCAGCGATATGTTTGCCTACTACGCTCGATTCTGAATCAGGCATTAATACACCTACAGCTATAAAGGCAAGAATTGAAAAACCTATAGACGCTAACATTAATTTAAAAGAAGCTACAAAAGATGAGATAATTATTTTAAATAAATATCCATCAGACGCATAAAATGCCTGTTTTAATGTAATGCTCTTATTCACAGCCTTTGCAGGAAAATAAAAACATAACTTAAGTGATATATATAAAAATACTAAAACAGAAATTATAGGTAATACAAAAACCATGACTCTGCCGAACAAGGCAGCAACAAAAACCATTGCTATTGATACGGCCATAACGCACAACAATAAAATAATTGCCATACCCACAAACTCCAATTCATGTTTTTTCGGCTTAAATGGCATCATTGGCACAAAATCATTGGCTCCATTAATAACTAAACGATGCCAAGAAATCACAAGAACCATTGAAAAATATGACGACACAATTTGACCTCCAAAAAAACCATATGCACTTCTTGGAAAGTAAAGACCTGTAATAATAGCATCAATTAAATTAAGACCAAAAATAAAGGGCATCAATGGAAAAAAAATGTCCCAAAATTTCTCTTTATTTTCTTTTAGGAAATATTTTATATTTTTAGCAGCTTCCTCAGCATAAATACTTGTTTCAAATTTATCCATAAAGTTTCCCTATCTTTGTTAAATTCCCGCCAAAATATCCGCTGCGGCTTTGGCAGGATCGGGAGCTGATGTAATCGGACGCCCTATTACCAGATGAGAAGCCCCTGCGCTTAAGGCTTCTTTCGGGGTCATGACCCGTTTTTGATCGCCTTGCTCGCTTCCCACGGGGCGAATCCCTGGAACCATAAGTGCAAAATCATAACCGCACACTTCGCGTAAACGCTCTATCTCATGAGCCGAGCAAACAACCCCGTCCAAGCCCGCTTGCTTAGTTAGCAGAGCTAAACGCTCCACTTGCTGAGGAACATCGTCGCCATAGCCAACCTGTTTAATAGACTCTTCATCAAGGGAAGTAAGTATCGTCACGGCAAGTAATTTTGTATCTGCTCCGCAAGCGTCTTTCGCCGCCCTCATCATTTCCACTCCACCACTTGCGTGGACATTCAAATAAGCAGGAGAAAAATTATTACAAATTCCGCGCACTGCGCCTGCAACCGTATTGGGAATGTCATGGAATTTTAAATCTATGAATAACTGCGCTTCGGGCGCGGATTTAAGTACGCGCTCTATCCCCGCAGGGCCAAAATTATTGAAAAACTCAAGACCGAGCTTTATCCCACCCGTAACAGGAGCAATCTTACCCGCTAAATCACAAGCGTAATCCAAATCCGCGGTATCAATGGCGCAGAATATTTTAGTCATAGCATATCTTCTTATTGTTTATTGTGACGGCAAGGCAGGGAAAATCTCGGTAGCTGGCTGACGCGGAGCGAATTTATCATCCTTTAACTTACCAACTTCTTTTTCAAGAATTTTGATTTCCTTTTTCTTCTTACGACGATCTTTACGCACGGGGGCAGTATTTATCCAAACCATAAGCGCGCCGCAAACAAAACCAAATGCAACCGCCCCTAGAGCTATCGCATATAAAGGAATTGCAATAGGTTCATTTACCGGGCTGATTACAACCTCAACCAGATCAGTATTAAGCGCAGCAAAACCAGCCAGCACTAATGTAAGGATAAGAGCAATAATTGCGCGTAAAAGTGACATATCTTTATTTTTCGTTTAGTTTTTCACGTAGAGCCTTACCAGTTTTGAAAAATGGCAACCGTTTAGCTTCCACATTAACGGTTTCACCTGTGCGCGGGTTACGCCCTACTCTGGCATCGCGATGTTTAACAGAAAAAGCACCGAATCCTCTAAGCTCGACACGATCACCTTGCGCCAGCGCGTTAGAAATTTCATTAAAAACTGTTTCTACAATTTTCTCTACATCGCGTAAGTAAAGATGAGGGTTCATATCAGCCAATCGCTGTATAAGTTCCGACTTAGTCATAACAAAACGTCCTTATTTCTGTTTTTAAAATAAACAGTTAATTATTACTCTTGAATATCTACAGATTGCCTTATCTATAACCACTCGTCAAGCAAAACCCATTGATTGAAAAGAACTTTTAGAACTTATTTAAATCCCGCCCAATAAAAAAGCCGGCTGTAACCGGCTTTTAAAAACTGTATTTTTTATATGGTATATTAAAGAGAAATTATTATTTATCTTTGTTTTCCTGCAAAGCTGCACCAAGAATATCACCAAGAGATGCTCCGCTTTCAGTTGAACCAAAATCTTTCATCGCTTGCTTATCTTCATCAGTTTCACGAGCTTTTATTGAAAGGCCAAGCTTACGATTCTTTTTATCAACTGTTAGAATCTTAGCATCAACTTTTTCACCGACCGCAAAACGATCAGGGCGTTGCTCTGAACGCTCACGAGAAAGGTCGGCCTTCTTAATAACGCCTGTTACATTGTCATTTACAGCCACATCAACTGAGCTTGAGCCAATTTCAGTGATTGTACATGTAACAATAGCGCCTTTAGCCATACCCTGCATTGCACCTTCATAAGGATCTTTTGTTAATTGCTTAACACCAAGAGCAATACGTTCGCGCTCTGGATCCATTTCAAGGATTTTGGCTTTAACCATATCGCCTTTATTGAAATCTTTCAGAACATCTTCTGTTTGATCTTCCCAAGAAATGTCAGAAAGGTGAACCATACCATCAATATCCTCTGTAAGGCCTACGAACAGACCAAACTCAGTGATGTTGCGGATTTCGCCTTCGATTTCCTGATCAACAGCAAAGTTATCGGCAAATGATGCCCATGGATTTTCCTGACACTGTTTAAGACCAAGAGAAATACGACGTTTTTCAAGATCAACTTCAAGAATTTCAACTTCAACTTCCTGAGAAGTAGAAACGATTTTACCTGGGTGAACATTTTTCTTAGTCCATGACATTTCAGAAACATGAACCAAACCTTCGATACCATCTTCAAGCTCAACAAATGCACCATAATCAGCAATATTGCTAATACGGCCTTTAAGACGTGTGCCAACGGCATATTTATCGCCAACACCTTCCCAAGGATCTGTTCCAAGCTGTTTCATACCAAGAGATATACGCTGTGTTTCTTCGTTATAACGAACAACTTGAACCTCAACAGTTTGGCCAATTTGTAAAACTTCAGATGGGTGATTAACGCGCTTCCAAGAAATATCAGTAACATGAAGCAATCCATCAACACCACCAAGATCAACGAACGCACCGTAATCTGTGATATTTTTAACAATACCGTCAAGAACCTGACCTTCAGCAAGATTCTCTAGTAATTCTCCGCGCTGTTCCTGACGTGATTCCTCAAGGATTGAACGACGGGAGACAACAATGTTTCCACGGCTTCTATCCATTTTAAGAACGTGGAATGGCTGCGGAGTATGCATCAAAGGTTTGATATCACGTACTGGGCGAATATCAACTTGTGAACCTGGTAAGAACGCAACCGCGCCGCCAAGATCAACTGTAAATCCACCTTTAACCTGACCAAAGATTTCGCCAGTTACGCGCTCTCCAGCCTCATGAGATTTCTCAAGCTCAATCCATACTTCTTCTCTACGTGCTTTTTCACGAGAAAGAACCGACATACCGTCACGGTTTTCCATGCGTTCAACGAACACTTCGACGGTATCGCCTTCTTTAATTTCTGGGTCTTCTCCTGGTTTAGAGAATTCCTGCAAGGGAACACGTCCCTCTGATTTAAGGCCAACATCGACAAGAACATAATCATCATCAACTCCGATAACGATTCCCTTAACAACGCTTCCTTCAAATTTTTCATTTACACCGATTGTTTCTCCGAGTAGAGCTGCAAACTCATTGGAGTCATCTCTGTCTTTTAGATTTGCGGCAACATGAGCCATAATATTTTCCTTTCAAAGTTAAAATCGCACTTAACCCCCTCTACCCTTGTTTGCAGATTGCCCGTTTTCAGGAAGGCAAGCAGAGAAGTAAGCCCGTTATTTTAAAGAATATTTATATTTATGCGCCTTATGCTGTAGATCAGGTAAATGCTTTTTTTGCATATTCCAAAGCTTTTTCCAACATTTGGCCTTGGGTCAGATCGCTTGTATCAATTACAACCGCATCATCTGAAGACCTTAGTGGAGCAGCCTTTCGCCCCTGATCGCGCGCATCACGCGCACGCATATCCTCTAAAACGGCCTTATATGTAACGTCAAATCCCTTAGATTGCAACTCTTTCATGCGTCTTTTAGCACGAATTTCCATATTTGCAGTTATATATAGTTTTAATGGAGCTTCGGGACAGACCACCGTACCAATATCACGACCATCTAAAATCACACCCACTTTGCCCTTAGCTGGGTTTTTTGCAAAATTTCTTTGTATATCCAGCAGGGCATCTCTAACGCTTTGAATTACAGCAACCTTAGATGCCGCATTCCCTATTCTATCTGTACGCAAATCAGGGTTAGCAAGAACCGCGTCATCATTTATAAGTTTTTTAGATAAAACGGCGCAGCCATTAAGCGCATCGTCTTCATTCTCAGGATTATCTCCCGCTTGCATAACCTCAAAACCAACCGCGCGATATAACGCACCAGTATCCATGTAAGAAAAATTAAGAGCTTCAGATAACGCTCTTGCCAAAGTTCCCTTTCCACTAGCTGCAGGACCATCAATAGCAATTATCTTAGAATTAGAGCTACTCATTATCATTTACCCCTAATTCCCCTGTGATCTTACAGCCAAGGCCATTCATCAATTCAATAAAATTAGGAAAGCTGGTTTTAATCGGTGAACCATCATCAATTTCTACTTCCCCATCGCTCACACTACCCAATACCAAGAAACTCATGGCTATACGATGATCCAAAGCAGTTTCTATACGCGCGCCTCCCACTGGGGCTTTGCCATTACCGTGAATAATAAGGTAATCCTCACCCATTTCCAAAGATACTCCGCATGCCTTTAAACCATTAGCCATCATCAACAAACGGTCACTTTCTTTGACGCGCAACTCTTTAAGACCCCTCATCTTTGTTGTGCCATCAGCACAAGCCGCGGCGACCGCCAAGATAGGAAACTCATCTATCATAGAAGGGACACGATCTTCTGGAACATCAATCCCTTGCAAAACCTCACCTGCTTTCACATGGATATCTGCGACCTGCTCTCCCCCTTCAACGCGTTTATTGATAAACTCAATATCTGCGCCCATCTCTTGCAGCGTTGTGTATAAGCCAATGCGCGTTTTATTAATACCAATGCGTGGCAAAGATATTTCAGAACCTTCGTTTATCAAAGCCGCCACCATAGCAAAAGCCGCTGAACTCGGGTCACGTGGAACGATTACCTCTCTACCGCTTAACTCCTGATAGCCGCATAAAGATATAGCACGAGAATTATCACCAATTTCCTCAACGTCTACTTTAGCTCCAAAATGACGCAGCATATTCTCGCTATGATCGCGCGTAAGGTGATCTTCTATTATCGTTGTACGCCCCGCAGCATTAAGCCCCGACAACATAATTGCCGACTTAACCTGAGCCGAAGCCACAGGAAGCCTGTACTCAATAGCCAATGCATCCTTTGCGCCCTGAACGGTTAAAGGTAAACGACCATTAGAGCGGCCTAAAAATTTAGCCCCCATCATCTCAAGAGGCTTCATAACGCGACGCATCGGTCGTTTTACCAATGATGCATCACCTGTAAATGTTGCGCTTAAATTATGCCCGCCCACAAGCCCCATCAAAAGGCGAGTAGAAGTTCCACTATTACCCATATCAAGAACTTGATCAGGCTCATGCAACCCACCTATACCAACACCATTAACGCGCCATAGCCCTTTACCGCGATTTTCTATTTTTGCACCCATTGCTCGCATAGCAGCAGCAGTGCAAAAAACGTCTTCTCCTTCCAGCAAACCGCCAATAGTAGTTTCCCCTATAGCCAAAGCGCCAAACATAATGGCGCGATGCGATATAGATTTATCACCGGGGATAGTTGCAGATCCTGCCAATGAGTCACATTTTTTGGATAGAATAGATCCGGAATAGATATCTTGAACCATAATAAATTTCTTAATTTCTTTATAATTTTAAAGAAAATAAATATAGGGAAAAGCTATTTAAGGCAATAAATAATGTTCGTTAAGAACTAATCTCCGAAGCTTTTAAGATCGCCATTGTAGTTTTTAGCAAACTCAAAGAAATCCTTAGACGGAACAGGCTTTGAGTATCGATAGCCCTGAACCTCATCACAGCCCTCACTCACAAGAAAATCTTCATGTTCCTTAGTTTCTACGCCTTCAGCAATAACTTTCAGGTTTAGAGAGTGACCAAGATTAATAATAGTACGAGCAATAGAGGCGTTATCTGTATCATTAAGAGCATTACGAATAAATGACTGATCAATCTTTAAGCGATCAATCGGAAATTGGCTTAAATATGATAGAGACGAATAGCCAGTACCAAAATCATCAATAGCTATTTCCACACCTAAGGCATGAAGAGTGTTTAGAATATCAACGGTTTTTTGAATATCGTCCATAAAGACGCTTTCTGTAACCTCAAGTTCTAAAAGAGTTGGATCTACACCAGTTTCCTCTAGCAGTCTTGATACATCTGCACAAATATCACCCTGAACAAACTGATTACCAGAAACATTGATAGCAAAACGAATATCAAGACCATACTCATCATGGCACTGCTTTGCTATTTGACAGGATTTTTTTAAAACCCACTGACCGATAGGAATAATTAAGCCTGATTGCTCCGCCACAGGAATAAATATTCCCGGAGGGATAAACTTACCACCATCTTTACTGCCGTCAGTTTTCCACCAACGTATAAGCGCCTCAGCACCAATTATTTTACCTGTTTTCAAACATAGCTGTGGCTGAAAATGTAATTCCAGTTCATCATTTTCCAGAGCATCACGCAAATCACGAAGCATCTGGAAGCGCTCTTGAACCGCTTTATCAAAATCCTCAGAATATTCTTTTATAGTATCACGCCCCTCTTCCTTAGCACGATTAAGAGCAATATCAGCATTTTTAAGAACAATATCCGGCTCTGCTCCATCATCAGGAAATGTTGAAACCCCTACTGAGATACGAATTTGAAATTCCTCATTAAACACCTTAAAAGGCTCTGCGCGAACTATGCCCATAATTCTATCGGCGACATCTTTAGCAGAAGTAACATCACCATTAAGTGGCATCATTACTGCAAATTCATCTTCACCTGTACGCGATATAATTGCACTTTCAGGAAGGGATGATCGTAACTTTCGGCCAACAGAACGCAATATAGCATCACCTACATTATGTCCCATTGAATCGTTTATATCTTTAAAATGATCAAGGTCAAACGCAACAATGGCAAATCTATTTACGCTATTATCATGCTTAACAGCCGCATTTTCACTTAACTTTTGTATAAAAAATACCCGATTAGGCAATCCTGTAAGGCTATCGTAATAAGCAAGCTTATGTATTTTATCCTCAGCTGTACTTTTAAGATTATTCATATTCTCTGAATTTTGCGCAATTAGCCTTTGCGTTAAATCGATAACCGCACCAACCTCATCAGTTTTCTTATATGGAGATGGTGGAATGACAGGGTCCTCTGGATTCTTAAATGCGGATATAAGATTAGACCTTACAAATAGCATCGGCTCAAGCAACCATTTGCCCAGAGTTATCATTAAAACAGTCGTTACCAACAATGATAAGATTATCATAATTTTTATGCTGTCCAAAACATACATAAAAACACTGTTCTCAACATCACTAGAATCTACCTGAACTACAAGGGTGAACATGCTTTGGACATCAGAACCCTTAAGTATAAATTCATAATAACTGCCTTCGGAACTGTAATAAACCTTATCCAAACCATCAGGCTCAGCAATAATATGGACATCATTACCATAGCTTCCGATATAATTTAGGGTATAGGAGTAAACGCTCAAACCCGTTATATGCGTTAAGTCAAAAATACTGGCTATTTGCTTATTATCAAAAGGTGACTTATTTGCCCCCTTTTTATTTATATTTATTATAGAGGCTATAGCAGCTCTGGACTCTGTCTTTAAAATTTCTAATTTCTCATATCTATATTTTTCAATACCGCCAAGATTTAGGACTAAGGTTTGAACAAGCATAATTGTAATAAAGGCGGCAAACGCAATTCTCCAGCTTATTTTACTACGCCAAAGTTGCTGTGGGGAAGATACAAAAATGCTTTTAAATGAAGATACAGCAGTCCGATCAACGCCATTTTTTATGCCATTGATATTATTTTTATTGCTAGATACTGAAGGTATGCCCATATCAGTCTACGCTACGCGAACCTTTTACTTGCCCTAAGAAAAATCTCTCTCCACACATATTATATATAACTAATACTTAATAAGGTCTTTATGAATTAAAAATAAGTTCAAACTTATCCATAAATAGTTTGAAAATTAAGGCTTGGTACATAAAATAAGGGATTTATTCCCATTATATAGAGTGGTGGCAAATATTCTATGTTCCCCACCATCACTAAGTTTCAATTTTTTGCGTAAATCTTTTACAGCCATAGGAAAATTGCGCACAACAAGATCGGATTTTTTAACTGGTAAAGATTTCGCCCTTGCAGGGTATATGCCCACCACCTCATAGCCCTTTCCAACAAAATTATCAGGCACAAAATCCGCAGTATATATATGGCTGTTAGGGTGAATTTTTTTGATCCCATAATGAGTTGCTATAGATTTAAATCCACCTGCCTTTTGCATAGCGGCTGATGGCTCTAATATATATTTTAAAGGCTTAGAAAATTCTATATTCAAAGTTTTTTCTTTTGACATAAAATAAGAAAATCTATTTTTTACGTTACCTGTATCATCAATATTAACAGCAATTATTTCTGGGTCATCGCAATTATTTCCATCATCACAATCAAGCAAATAAAGAACCTCTTTACATTCACCGCGCCACTGAACCACGTGAACCTGAACCACCATTCCAAGCTGCCTAATTGCTTTTTCAATATCAAGGAACGGTGATGCCTTAATCAGTATTTTTTTCGCCTTATTTTTTAATATTGGTAGAAGTTTCGTAATATCAGGAGAACAAGCAGAAAAATCATAAAGAGCTTTACGCCCGCTTTCGCGACGCTGTGGATCGATAAATATAGAATCTACATCTTCGATATTATCAATATAATTCACAGCATCAACATTGCGGATATTTACTTTAGATTTGATATAACCGCTATCCAATAGGGCGCTAGCATTATGCTCTAGCAATGAAGCACTATATTCGTCGCGTTCCACCAGAACCGATGAAACAAAATGTTTAGATATTTGAAAAGAATCTGCCCCGCACCCAGACGTTAAATCAACAAAGCTACCCCCCGATAATAAACTTGCTTTATAAACGGCGCAAGGCTGAGAAGATGCTTGCTCATATAGGTCATTTTTAGGGAATATAAAACCATTCGTTTCGTATAAATCTGATGACTTTATCTTGGCTTTCTGGCGCACCTTTATCTGATCCAATATTAAAGGATAAGGGCAATTCAAATCAGGTGCTTTTTTAAGGGCAAGAGCCTTAAAATCATCGCCCTCATGAGCCTTAATAAATTCCTGAACTTCCGAACTTAACAGAAATTTCCAATCCATGACTTATAGCTTTATTGACCATGGCAAAGTGGTCTTTTTCAATCCCAAAGGTAAGGGCGTAACGTTACCTTCAGAAGTTTGGAGCATCTCCAAAGGCATCTCTTCTTTACGCAAAATAAAGCTATCATCAGGAAGGTTCAAACCATAAAATTTTGCGCCATTTTCGCACAAAAATTTACGCAAAATTTCTTGCCCATTTTGCGCTGATAAATCAATGCCCGCAAGTTCAAATCCTTGCGCATATAATTGCGGAGCAATTCCGCCAGTAAAGCACCCTGCCGCGCAACCACAATCTGTTGCCTTGGTGGTATGAGGCGCGCTGTCTGTTCCTGCAAAAAATTGAGTATTATTCAAATCAATAATCGCTTCTCTTAACGCTTGACGATCTTCGACATATTTTAATACAGGTAAGCAGAATAAATGATATTTTAATCCCTGTATCAAATCACCTATTGTATATATTAAATGTTGCGGAGTAATGGTTGCGGCTGTATTCACACCAGCGCCTAAAACAAAATCTACTGCCTTTTTAGTTGTTACATGTTCACAAACAATTTTCAGGTTAGGGAATTCATTCCGCACCATTGGCATGTAATTATCATAAAATATGCTTTCGGCATTTTCACCCTTATCAAAATAACGATCAGAACTAAGTCCATGCTCCTCTCCATGTACGCAAAGCACAATTCCCGCCTGCTCCATCGCCTCAAATACGCCGTTATCAATAAATTCAGTAATGGGAACGCCGAACTCTGCACCAGTTGTTCCATGCGGAGGGTATGACTTACATGCCTTGAGCAAACCTGAAGCCGCGCCCTTTGTAATCATCTCAGGGGTAGTGTCTTTGGTAAGATATAATGGGACGATTAACTCTTTAAACTTATCTGCACCAGCCGCGCGCAAATCACGCATATAGCGTTCAATACTCCAATATTCGCCGTTTTCATCAGCTTCAAAAACCACGGCGGTTGGCGGTTTTGTGTTTGGCATAGCCAGCGCGCCAGCGCAGCCCATATCAAGATGCGCTTTAATATATGGCTCTAAAACATCTCCTTGACGAAAATGTGTGTGAAGATCATACCATTTAGGAAGTGTAAACTCGATCATAAGCCCTTAACCTTCCTTCTTTAAAATACTATCTGTTTATCATATCCATAAAGCGGCGCTGAACATCAATATCATCTTTAAATATACCGCTAAACATTGTTGTAACCGTTGATGAACCGCTTTTGCATACACCTCTTGTGGACATACATTGGTGATTAGCATCAATGTAAACTGCTACGCCCTTAGGTTTTAGCGTTTCATCAATACAGCGCACAATATTACGTGTCATGTTCTCTTGGCTAACAAGACGACGGCCATAAATGTCAACAATGCGCGCAAGCTTTGATATTCCAACTACCTTCTCATCAGGCCAATATGCAACATGTGCATGACCCAATATCGGCGCAAGGTGATGTTCGCAATGGGATACGAAATCAATATCCTTAACCAGAACCATATCATCAAAGCCCTCAATATCCTCAAAAGTCTTTTGAAGCTCTGCCGATGCGTCCTTGGTATAGCCAGAGAAATGCTCCTCATATGCCTTTACAACGCGCTTTGGCGTTTCCAATAGTCCCTCACGGGTTGGATCTTCTCCCGCCCATCTTAAAAGAGTTTCCACAGCCTTCATCGCCTCTTCGCGTGAGGGGCGGTTATCTTGCTCTGCTATAGTTGGGCATGTTTGTTTTTTCATGTTTAAAGCCATTTTTTTATAAAACCTGAAATTAAGGGTTGGTCTTAACGTTTCTTTACCGTATTTTCCAGTAAAAAGCGACATTATAAGGATATAAAAGCGCATGACAGAGTTAAAACTGCAAAATTCACTAAGTGGTAAAAAGGAAAAATTCACCCCTTTAGACCCCGAAAATATACGAATTTATGCTTGTGGACCAACGGTTTACAACTATGCGCATATTGGAAATGCACGCATGGCAGTTATTTTTGATGTACTGGCAAATATTTTACGCTCAACCTATCCAAAAGTTACTTATGTATCAAATATCACAGATATTGATGATAAAATTATAAAAGCTGCTCAAGATACAAAGCAGCCCATAGATAATATCACTAAGAAATATACAAAAATTTATAATGATGATATGGCAGCTCTTGGCGTAGCGCCCCCAGACATACAGCCCTTGGCAACAGATAATATCCCGCAAATGATTGCAATAATTAAGGAACTAATAGAAAAAGGACATGCCTACGTGGCTGAGGGGCATGTATTATTCAATGTTCCATCTTTCCCCAAATATGGCGGATTATCAGGGCGCAACCGTGGTGAACAAATAGCAGGTGCGCGGGTTGACGTTGCCTCTTATAAAAAAGATCCTGCGGATTTTATCCTGTGGAAGCCCAGCGATGAGAATGAGCCTGCATGGGACAGCCCATGGGGTAAAGGTCGCCCTGGTTGGCATATTGAATGTTCTGCCATGGCCGAGAGATATTTAGGACTTCCCTTTGATATTCACGGCGGCGGCGCAGATTTAAAATTTCCCCATCATGAAAATGAAATTGCCCAAAGCTGCTGTTCTTCTGGGAATTGCAACGACTTATCAAGCTTTGCAAAATATTGGGTGCACAACGGCTTTGTCACGGTTAATGGTGATAAAATGTCAAAATCCATTGGCAATGTTACACTTGTGCATGATTTAATCAAAAACTATGAAGGTGAGACCTTGCGCTTTACATTGCTATCAGCGCATTACAGACAGCCTTTAGACTGGTCTGAAAACTCAATAAAACAATCAAAACAAACTTTGGATAAAATATACCGCAATATGCTAGAAATATCAGATATAGAAATTGATGTTTCCGTAAAACCTCCTAAGGAGTTTATGAGCGCCCTATGTGATGATCTTAACACTCCCAAAGCCATATCAATATTGATAGCTTTATCAAAAAAAGCTGCCAAGGCAAAAGCACAAAAACATAAATCAGAGTTCTTTGCTGCGGCGAAGATATTAAACATAGCGCAGCAAAACCCAGAAATATGGCTCGGTCACTGCGTTTGCGATGATTCAACAAATGCTAGCCACATAGATTCTTTGCTGCAAGAAAGGCAGCAAGCAAGGGCGGATAAAAACTATGCTAGGTCTGATGAAATACGCGATGAATTACTCGCCATGGGAATTGCGATTGAAGATACCCCAGATGGAGCAATTTGGAAGAGGATTTAACGTGCTATTAACACTTGAAAATAATGATATGAACCCAAAGGTGGAGCAAAAATAGTTCCCGACCCTTCTGTACAACCTGCCATTTTCCCATGCAATATAGTAGTTTCTCCAGCAGTTCCATCACCTGATACTTTCTTATCAAAACCTAAAAGGGTATCATAATATGTACCGTCAAATTTTGCACTAACCCAAAAAGGCCCTTGAGTTTCAGAGGGAACATCGGCGTTAATAGGTTTTATTCCTAATTTACTATTTATTGCTATACAGACTTCTTTCTTTATGTATGGAATAAACATAATCAATTCAGCCTTGGCTTCACCGACATCAAGAACAAATATATCAATAAAATAAGGAGTGCCATATTGAAGCTGTGAACTATAATTACTATCCAGCCAATCAGATTTGGGCGATTGATAGCTAACACCACCGCCATTTAAAGCAAATATTTTACATTCATCTATTGTGCAGTTTGGGTTTGTATATCCTGAAACAAAATCATTTTCCAAGCTTATCTGCGTATCACTATAGCCGCGCAATCTAACCTGCGATACTGCTTGAGAAACAGCATTACCATAACCAATTATTTCCGAGGCATAAAGGTCAGATTTTTGCGTAGAAAATCCACTACCCCCACCCCTGCTGCTTTGCGTAACTGCATAAGAAAGACCTGCTAGCAAAGCAACAGCAATTAAAATAATAAAAAGAACATTACCTGATTGATTATTTCTCATAAATTAAGTTTAACCCAGTTAATAATATTTATAAAATAAACTCTATTATATGACTTGTCTTTGCACATATTTTTTATTCTAATGGAATGGTATTTATAAGGGGTAAAAAATGTCGCAAGCTATAGAACAAGAAACCATAACAGTTGATACAAATGCAGATGGAGTTTCTTGTGATGGGGGTGGAGCATTAGGACACCCCAAAGTATTCTATAATTTTGACGGTCAATCTTCGGTAGAGTGCGGCTATTGTGATCGCATATTTGTAAAGTCTGCTTGAAAAATCATATAAAAATCTAGTATAGTCATAATAATGATGCTGCTTATGCGGGTCATTTATATATTTATGTAACTTAAATCTCGCTCAATAGGAGGAGTTTTTAGCAATGACTACAAGATTATCTTTATTTGATAGCCCATTATTTTTGGGATTTGACGATTTTGAGAAAACAATAGACCGTATGCGCAAAAGTGGTGCAGATGGCTATCCCCCATATAATATTGAACAAATTGGCGATCATGGTCTTCGTATAACCTTAGCGGTCGCAGGTTTTTCCATGGACGATCTTGACGTTGAAATAGACCAAAATCAACTCACCGTTCGCGGCAAACGCAACGAAGATAAAGATAAAGTTTTCTTGCATCGTGGTATAGCTTCGCGTCAATTTCAAAAAAGCTTTGTTCTAGCCGATGGTATAGAAGTTAGCGGGGCAGAAATGGATAATGGACTGCTCCATATCAACTTAGAGCAAATAATTCCCGAATCACATGCCGTGAAAATTAAAATAAACCAAAAACAACCCAGAAAAAAAGAGCTAAAAACCATTGATGTGGATAGCTCTGCTGATAATATATAAATGAATTTTGACAAACACTATGGTTTTAGTGTTTCATAAGAAGTATCAAATATAAGGAAAGGCTCAAAGATATGTCCGAAAAATCTATCGAAGATAATATAGCGGTCAAAAAAGCTCTTAAAACTCTTTCCTCTCAAGATTTTAAAAGCTTCGGCTTACAACAAATTGCATATATAAAACCTGTCCAGAATAAAACAAAGCATGGTTTTGCAATTTATGGCGCGGACGGTGAAAAGATTTCTGTTACTGACACATTGGAAAAAGCTGCTGTAATGGCCAGACAGAAAAATTTAGAACCTATGGTAGTTCACTAAATAAAACAATATACGCCTAAGCTGCGATTATCCAATCTTGCGAAGGCATAAACAGCATCTTCATTTCATCTTCGCTTTTGGTTTCACGCAGAGCAGAACAAAGATCATGGGAACGAAATAGGCGCGCAATACCTGCAAGATTTTGCAAATGCTCTGACCCGTAGGATTCGGGCGATACCACCCCAACCATAAGGTCAACGCCGCTAGTATCACGCTCATTAAGGTCAATCTCTTGATCGAATGTTACAACAAACATAATTGGTTTTTTAATTTTCTTAGATTTAACATCAAAAATAGCAACACCATTTTCTCCGCTCACTCCATAACAGTTATAGCGGTCTATAAATGTATCAAATAATTCCTGAGGGTTAGTTTCACAAAAAAACGAGGCCTCATGCGCTATATGTTGAAATATTTGCTTTGAGCTACGCAAACCAATACATCTAATAAAAAGATCGAAATCAATATATTTTGAGATACCCATCAACCTATCCTTTTGTGCATAAAAAACATCGGAGCGCGTTGTAACATGATTTTATGAGGTAATACCAGTAAAATATATCCTTAATAAATTCATACTTGTAATAACGTAATAACTTTGGATATTTCTTTTCTATGCTATAGCTTAATAATCCTCTATCATTATATAAAAGCATATGCCTAATATTGAACATCATTATAATCAAAGAACAGGCTGGCTAAGAGCGGCTGTTCTTGGCGCAAATGACGGTATTGTATCAACCTCTAGCTTAGTGATGGGCTTTGCCTTTGCACATACAGATCATACTACAATATTATTGGCTGGACTGGCAGGTCTTATATCTGGCGCAATCTCTATGGCCGCAGGTGAATATGTATCTGTAAGCTCTCAAGCCGATACAGAAAGAGCAGATTTAGAACGCGAAAAATACGCACTTGAAAATAACTATGATGAAGAACACGAAGAGTTAGAGCAAATATATATAAAGCGCGGAATTGATAAAGAACTAGCAAATAAAGTGGCAACGCAGCTTATGGCTCATGATGCACTTGGCGCTCATGCTCGCGATGAAATTGGTATATCAAGCGTTAACACAGCGCGCCCCGTGCAAGCGGCAATAACATCTGCGGCAGCTTTTTCTGTGGGATCATTTCTACCTGTTTTACTCGTCATTATTACGCCAATCGATATATTGGCACAAGTTATTGCGATTTGCTCTTTATTATTCCTAAGCCTGCTTGGCGCCATATCAGCCAAAGCAGGAGGAGCAAAGCCCTTAAACGCAATATTAAGAGTTACATTATGGGGTACGGCCGCAATGATTATCACCGCTCTGGTCGGGCATGTTTTTGGTGTAATGATTTTATAATAAAAAAAATCCTGCAAAATAAATCACAGGATTTTCAAACTTAATCATTAGATAAATATTTCTACTGATCGTCAGGTTCGATCCAGCCAATATTGCCGTCTTTACGCAAATAAACCATGCTAAGCCTATCACTACCAGCATTTCTAAACATCATAGCATTCTGATCTGCTAGCTCCATACGCATAACTGCTTCGGATACACTCATCTTTTCAATATGAGTTTGAATTTCAGCCACAATTGCAGGATCTTTGTGCAAGTCACCATCATTATCCTGCTCAACAGCCTCTTGCGCTTCTTGAGCTAATGTATAAGCCCGAGCTTTCATTAATTCAGTTTCTGGGTCTTTCTCGGTTCTATTATGGTGATCTCTAAGCCGTCTTTTATAACGTCTAAGGCGCTTTGCCGCCTTTTCTGATGCTGTATCAAAAGCCGCATAAGGATCAACTTCAGATGCTTCTGTAATTATTTGAATATTTTTACCAACATTAAACGCAATATTTACCTTAAATACACCATTGCCATGGCCTTCTTTTGAGAAAGTTACAGTTGCATTAGTGGTGTGATTAAAATATTTCTGATCAATATCAGTAAGTTTATCCATCACGTGTTCACGTAAAGCATTACCTACATCAATTTGTTTTCCTTGAACTGTCATTTCCATGGTTTTAATCCTCTTTGTTAAAAACTCTTATATTGTAACATTTATAATATTTTTTAGCGCCTTATATACACTGTTTACTATACCCTTATGACTGATTTGCCAAATTCTTTTTTTGCTTTCTTCTTTGCACAGAAGAGCCAATATGCAAGGCTTCGCGATATTTAGCAACAGTCCTTCGCGCTATATCTATTCCTTCTGCTTTTAATATATCAACAAGTTTATCGTCCGATAAAATTTTACTTGAATCTTCGTCATCAATTAATGACTTAATACGCGCCTTAATTGCCTCAGATGAGCGCACCTGACCACTTAGCGATACCAAGCCAGTGGAGAAAAAGAACTTTAGCTCAAATATTCCGCGCGGAGTACCAATATATTTATTAGTTGTAACCCGACTAACCGTGCTTTCATGCATTTCTATCTCTTCTGCTATATCTTTTAATGTAAGGGGTTTTAAAAACTCTATACCGTAATTAAAAAATGCATCTTGCTGCGCAACTATCTCACTAGCAGTCTTCAATATTGTTTGCGCACGCTGATCCATTGCCCTTACTAACCAATTCGCCGAAGCCAACTGCGATGTTACATATTCCCTATCTGCTTTTTGCGTAGCACTTTTTGATACTTGTGTATAATAATCATTATTGACCAGTACGCGCGGTAGCGTTTCGCTGTTAAGCTCAACGCGCCAGCCCCCACCAAGGTTTTTAGGCATCTTTTTCATTAAAACATCGGGAATTGCGGTTTGAACAACTAAATGTTCAAAATCCGCGATTGGCTTGGGATTAAGGCTCTTTATTTCCTCAATCATATCCATCAAATATGTATCATTAACGCCGCAAATATCAGCCAATTTCTTAAAATCATATTCGGCTATAAGCTGTAAATTATTTAATAAGATCTGCATTTGCGGATCCATTTGCCCGCGCTCTTCTAATTGTAACATCAGACATTCAGGTAAATCTTGCGCGAATACGCCCGTAGGATCAAACTGCTTCATACGCTCTAATAACTTACCAATACGTCCCTCTGAACAGCCCAAACGCTCTGACAATTCCCTTTCATTATCTCGCAAATAGCCGCTTTCATCTAACCTATCAATTAAAAAAGAACCAATCATGCGATCCTTCTCATCTGAAAAAGACATATTTAATTGTTCGGTCAAATGCTCCCGCAATGATTTCTCAGAGCATGTGCGATCTTCTATAGATTCATCAGAGCTATCAAACTTGCTATTACCACCGCTGCCCATATCTGCCATAGATGAACCGCCGTCAAAATCTGCATTTTGCGCGAATTCAAAAGCCGCGTCGACATCGTCTTTCACTTCGTTCTCTGAGGTGGTTTCAGACTGTTCTTGAACTTGATCGTTATCTAGTTTTTCTAGCAATGGATTCTTTTCAAGCTCCTCTTCTAAAAACTCTGAAAGCTCAACATTACTTAGCTGTAACAGCTTAATCGCCTGCTGTAATTGCGGCGTCATGACAAGCTGTTGCGATTGCCCTATATCAAGTTTTTGAGAAATATTGCTCATATTATTATTTTACCACGAGCGGCAAAAAATAGCATTACAAATAGGAATAATAATGCAGAAATTAGAGAGAAAAACCCTCGCCTAGATAAACACGGCGAACATCATCATTTTCGACGATATCATCGGGCGTACCTTCCATAAGAACCCTACCATCATGAAGGATATATGCGCGATCAACTATTCCCAAACAATCACGAACATTATGGTCGGTAATCAATACCCCAAGACCACGGTTCTTAAGCTGTGATATAAGGTTACGAATATCATTAACCGCGATTGGGTCAACACCCGCCAACGGTTCATCAAGTAACATGAAATCGGGGCGTGCGGCCAAGGCTCTTGCTATTTCTACACGCCTGCGCTCTCCTCCTGACAAAGCCACAGAAGGGGTGCGCCTTAAATGCTCCACACTAAATTCTGCCAACAGATCCTCAAGCATTAAATCCTGATTTTCTTTACTTAAATCCTGTAATTCGATTACCGCCCGCAAATTATCTTCTACGGATAGCCCGCGAAAAACCGAAGCCTCTTGAGGAAGATAACCAACTCCCAAGCGGGCGCGACGATACATAGGCAAATTTGCAATATTTTTTCCATCAAGCAAAATAGAACCACCATCAGCGGCTATCAAACCTGTAACAATATGAAAACATGTGGTCTTACCCGCTCCATTAGGCCCTAAAAGAGCAACAGCTTCCCCGCACTTAACATTCAAACTTACATCACGCAAAACTGGGCGCTTCTTATACGACTTTGAAAGATGAACAACTGACAAGCCCTTTGGCACAGTTTGTAATCTTGGTTTTCTTGATATTTCTGATATTGTATTCATCTACGCTCTTCAGTTACTTTGTTAAAGCCAATTTAATGCCAAGACCTATCATCAGTCCACCACAAGCACGCTCGATAAAGTGAATAATGTTCATAAACTTTGATTTAACAGTTTGATTTGTTAAAACCACAGCAACTCCCAAGAACCACAAAAACTCTATTATAATAGACGTCGATCCATAAGCTATCTGCATAAACATTGGAGTAGAAGGGTCAATAAACTGCATATATACAGCAGTAAAAAATATTACAGCCTTTGGATTTAGCAAATTAGTCAAAAACCCATTCAAAACAGCCTTACGCTTTGACATTAAATGGATGGAGTCTTGACCTTTTCTATGATGAATATCACTATTTTTATTAACTTTTTTAGAACTCAATATTGCCTTAAAACCTATATAAAAAAGATAGGCTGCACCTATATATTTAATAATACTGAATAAAAATACGGACTGAGCAATAATAATAGAAATCCCTGCCAAAACAAAAATCACATGCGCGGCGACACCAAAAGACAGACCAAGGGCAGTAAAAGCACCTATGCTACGGCTGTAAGTCATAGAATTACGTACAGACACCACAAATGCCGGCCCCGGAGACATAGTCGCCGCCAACTGTAACATTGCTAGCAATAGCCATTGTAAAAAAAATTCCATTATATTTCTTAAAACACCCTAGATTTATTGATAAGTTACTATTGATATAGCCTACTTCACTGGGCTATGTAAACTTCTTATGGCTTATCAGTAGCTTTGGGGTAGAAAACTCCCTTAACACGACCACCAGCTTCGCCACCTTCTTTAGAGCCAAATATTTTACTTACATTAGTTTCAAGATTTACTTGCGCTCTCGCACCTTCAAGAACATTAGGACCTTTAGTAATTCTTACATTATCAAAAATCTGAGCCATATTTGTATCAGACTCATATTTTGCTCTATCTCCCGTTAAAACTTCTTCAGGGGTTGTGATAACAACATTTCCAAATGCCTCTAAAGTTTTAAGTACGCGGTTACCACTTTTCTTATCTTCTACAAAAACCGCAGTAAGTTTATCGGCTTCTATACGATCTCCCTCACGCACCGCCACGGCATGGCCAACCGCCTCTAAACGCCCCTCAGCCGTCCAATATAAGAATTTATCGCGCGCCGTAACTATTTGATCTTCTGAAACTAGGCGCAAGTTTTTTCCTGTAAGAACGGCTAGACCCTTATCAACACTATAAACCGCCTTATCGCCATAAGCTTTACTCTTGGCTGATATAATCTGCACATGACCAACAGCCTTAATTATATAAATATCTATATTGCTTTTCTTGCTTTCCCTATATTTCGCAATCAATATATCCGAAAGTAAAGTAGTACCGCCCTGCTTTGCGCGTACATTTTTCTTAGCCTTAAAATATAGCTCATTCCTATGCCACTCTAAACTATCATCTGCTGTGATTTCCGTAGGTTTATCACTATCAGGGTTTAAAGCATTATTTTTTGCAAAAGCAATAGGACTAATACTGATTATAAAAACAGCTAAACATAAAATATTACGCATTTTCATTACTTAATACCCTCAAAGCCTTTACTCAAAACCAATTTAGCAGGGCCTGTAAATATAACCTCCCCTGTCTCACCATTGGCCTGCATACCACTAGCAGCAATCGATATATCAGGGCCAATACCTCTAACAGGTTTTTTTGACCATGCATAATTTTTTTGTAAATCAATATGTGCTTCCTGACTTTGTAGGATATAGCCCTCACCATGTTCAAAAGAAACATCACCTTCAAGAAAAAAGCGTTCAATATCCTGCTGATACGAACCTTCTTTTGAAGTTACCCTAACCTCCACCCCATCTTTCATTTTCATAACACCAACAGGATTTTCTAACATTATTAAATCCTTATTATCTTCGCTCTGAACTGCTCGCTCTGCAACAATTTGATATGGCTGATCCTTCTTATCGGTACTTTCAAACCTTGGGTTTATAAGCTCATTTTGAGATATTTCCTGCTTGCTAATTTTAGGAGTTTTGATTAGCTCTTCCTTTGATACTACAATATTTTCCTCCGACCCTGTACCTACGAATAATACAGCAAGAACCGCTAATGCCGCCAAGGGAAGAACAAGGCGCATAAATTTAACAAATGACGAATAATTTGAATATGAACTATTATCACGATCACGATGGCTCAAACGCTGCAAACGCGCATCTTGCTCATCTTCGCTGATGTGATCTTCAATTTCACTCATCAAACTTATTCCATATATAAAAATTACGGTATTTACGCAACGCCAGCCTGCAAGCAATCCTGTAAACGGATCATGCCACAAACCTTATCATTATCAGTTACTATCAGGCTGGTAATATATTGCCCTTGAACTTTGGTCATCACATCAAGAGCCTCAACTGCTAGCGCCTGCTTTGATATTGTTTTAGGAGTGGTAGTCATAATTTCCAGCACTGGCTTTTGCAGCAAGTCATGTGCCATGTGACGCTTTAGATCTCCATCTGTTACTATGCCTAGCATATCATTACCATCAAACACCAAGACTGCGCCAAGGTTTTTCTCGGTCAAGGCTATCAATGCCGTGTCCATAAGTGCATCAGAGGATATAACAGGTAAATCATCGCCCGTAACCATAAGCTCGGCCACGGTTAACAATTTTTGCCCTAACTTACCCCCAGGGTGAAAAACTTTATATTGCTCTGGTGTAAGCCCCATACGCTCTAACAATGCTACCGCCAATGCGTCACCATAAGCAATCATCATTGTGGTCGAGGTCGTGGGAGCTAAACCATTAGGGCACACCTCCCCTACTTGCGGTAAAAGCAAACAAATATCGGCATGACTTGCCAAGGTAGATTCAGACTTACTGGTCATGGCGATCAAGGTAATACCATATCTGCGTGTATAGTGAATCAAATCAGAAAGCTCTGAATTCTCACCAGAATTAGATAACATCAAAACAACGTCATTTTCCGTTATCATACCCATATCACCGTGGCTGGCTTCACCTGGGTGAACAAAATATGATGGCGTGCCAGTAGATGCCATTGTTGCGGCAATCTTACGTGCAACATGACCGCTTTTACCAATACCTGCAATAATTACACGCCCAGAACATTGCGCAGCATTCTTCATCTTCACTATCGCGTCCACGGCTTTGGAGAATGAACCATCAACTATATCAGCAAGGGCGTATAATGCATCGCCTTCAGTTTTTAAAACGTGAACAGCGCAGGCAACATCACCATCAGATGAAATGTTATTATCTTGTGCCTGTTTATGCATTTTATTTACCACAGCAATAAAATCCTTAATCTAATGCTCAAAAATATCCTGATGCCAACCCGCTAGATCAATATCTGTACGCGTAGCAATAAAGTCAAAGCAGCTTTGCGCTATATGCATACGCTTTTCACGCTCCAATATAACATCAAGCTTAGTCTTTAATTGGTGAAGGTAATAAACATCACTAGCCGCATAATTCAACTGCTCCGAACTAAGCTCTGGAGCGCCCCAATCAGATGATTGCTGCTGCTTATTCAAATCAATGCCGATAAGCTCCTTACATACATGACGAAGTCCATGACGATCTGTATATGTACGAGCTAGCTTTGACGCGATCTTGGTACAATAGATATTTGGGCAATCAACTCCCAAAGAATATTTTAAAATTGCAACATCAAAGCGTGCAAAGTGAAATAATTTCTTCACATCGGGATTAGAAACTAATTTCTTTAAATTAGGGGCATCAAACGAAGGGTCAGTCATTTGCACCAAATGTGCATCACCATCGCCACTTGATAATTGAACAAGACAAAGCCTGTCCCTTTTTGGATTTAGCCCCATTGTTTCAGTATCAATAGCAACAATATTTCCCAAATCAACATCATCAGGTAAATCATTTTTATGTAGAGTAATGCTCATAATAGCCCCTTAAGTCAGTGCAGGCGTTATATTTCATATATTTGCTTCCAAAAGAAACAAAAACTAAAATAAATATAGGTCTTTTGACTTACATTTATTAGTATTTTTTTAAAGGTTTTTTTGCCATTATCAATATGTATTATACTTTAGAGTGTTATTATTTTTACAAAACAGCATTTTAACAATATATTTAAGGTCAAAAAAAGGCACATAAAATGAAAATTCTAGTCGTAGATAGAGAAGATATAACAGCGCAACTTATGAAATCGCGTCTGGAAACACTCGGACATAAAATCACAGAAGAACCTGTTAAAAATAACGCGGTTGAGCGTATGTCTAAAGAAGATTATGATATTGTATTTATTGACCCTGCACCATTAACCAGCGCACAGCCTGTAATTTTGAACTTGCGCCGTGCAACTGGTCGCTATCCATATATTGTTCAAATGGGCGAAAATGTGCAACGCCTCGAAGCTATTCAAAGTGGTGCAAATGATTCTATAACGAAACCTTTAGACCCTGATGATTTAGACTTATCCTTAGATAACGCGCGCTATCTTACAACACTAATAAGTCGAATCGGTGATGATAGTGAAGATTTTCCAAGTGCTGGTGGAATCATTGCCAAATCCGCATTTAACCAATTATTCCTATCGGCCATAGATCGTGCCGATCGTTATGGGGAACGTACATTCATTGTTTTTATAGGGATAAGTAATTATCAAGCTATTTATGAGGCAGAGGGTCCTTACGCTGCGGATTATATAGTCGCCAAGCTCTCAAAATATCTAGTGCAGCTACGCAGGCAATCAGATATTATCGCGCAGACAGAAAGCTTTGAATACGCACTGCTTTTGCAACGCCCTCTCTACGAAACTGAACCAAAAGAAGCCGCCAACCGTTTTGCCGAAGCAATCTCCAGTTTTGGTGATCTATTCAAAACCGATGGCATTGCACCTGAAATAAATGTTCAGTTAATTGACCTTCCCGTTGGCTCACGCATTATTGGCCATAATATAACTCAAGAACATGTTAAAAGTTAAATTAGCCCATAATTCATACACAATTTTTATGGCTCAAGAACTCCCGATTACTTGCCCTTATGGTGCGATGTAAGTAAAGTATTTACATACTGCTTAAATCTTTATAATCAACGTAACTATGTAGAAAACATATGTTTTTTAGTGCTTCTAGTGCAAAGAATTTTGCTACTCTGTTTTTTGTTACCTTCCTGTTTAGCTTTCAGGGGATAGCTTATGGGGGCGATGCTGCCCACTTTTCTTCTGGAGAAACTATTGAAATTACCGTTCAAGGCGAAGAAAGCCTAAGCAACATATATTACATTGATAAAAATGGCTTAATCGATATGCCAATGATCGGCAAAGTTAAAGTTGCGGGTAAAACTCAATCAGAAATAAGAAGGATAATTTCTGATGGCCTGAAAAATGGCTATATCAAAAATCCTATAGTTACGATTGAAGGTAAAAAACTAATAGCCCCAACCGATTCACCTCCTGCTCAATCCTCAGAAAGTCAAAACAATACACATATATATATTGTCGGAGAGGTCAAAACCCCTGGATATTATGAACTTCCGCCAAACGCTTCTCATATATTAAACATCATTGCCTTGGCTGGTGGTTATACCAAAACGGCCAATAAGCAAGAATATGAGATTATCCGTAAAATAAAAGATAAGCACTACCGTAAAAAAACTAAAAGTGGTGCGCTGGAATATTTAGATGGTGACATAATTATCATAAAGGAGCGTTTTTAATTTCAAAAAACGAATATCCTTATGAGAGATAATAAATTTACATTTCAGCCAGATACGTCGCATAAAATATCATCTATTTTGAGGCGTAGAAAGATGAAGATTATTGGGATTTTTCTAATTCTATTTTCAATTTCTGCTCTTATTATCCAAAAGATCCCAAATCGGTACAAAGCCACTGCGCAAATTGCCTTTAATGGAAAAGACCATAATTTTATTGAAACACAAAAACACAATATCAAATCATTATTATTAGCCGAGCAAGTTGCACACGGCCTAAATTTATTCCCTGATTCAAAAATTGAAATCAACGTACCAATTAAGGAATTAAGCTCTAATAAATTCAAGACACTAAATCTGATGCAAGGAGGCAATAAAGATAAATCTATATCACAAGAAGATGCTGTATTGCTCCAGAAACTAATTGAGCCCTTATCAATATATCACCCTGATAAATCCAATATTTTACAATTATCTTACACAAGCAAAACACCAAAGGATGCCCAGATAATTCTCAAAGCTTTCATAAGGCACTATATTAAGGATAAAGCTCTCTACAACCCTAAAATAACCACTCAAAACCCATATAATTGGGGAGTAGAAGCACAAAAAACACTTAAAAATATACAAAAAACCCTAAAAAGGGTAGTTGAAACAAAAAATGAAGCAAAAAAACAGAGTAATCAGCCCAGAATATCAATAAATAACCTGCACTCACAAAAAGTAGTAATGGAGGATATTATAAATAATCCTGAAATGGATAGCCATGTGATATTTCTTAAAGATTTACTTAAAAATAAAGAAAATAAGTATAATGAATTATCATTACGATACGGTGAAAAACACCCAGAAATCAAAACCTTAAAATCAGAAATTTTAAAATTAAAACAAGATATTAAATTCTCTAAAGTGCAAACTATAAGACACGCAAAAGCTGAGCTAGAAAGAATAAATTCTAAAATTAATATTGCTGCGAAAACCAATAAAGCTGAACCAATATCTAATAATACAGATCAATATAATTTAATCGATGAAGCAAACGCCAAGATTAACAATCTTCTATATAAATTACAAAGTAGCACTAGCTATACACCGACCAAGCAAAGCTCACAAAATAATGATATTCAAATTATATCACCAACAACCGCTATAGCACGCCCGATATTACCTGATAGAATTAAATTAAGCCTAATAGCCTTAATAACATCACTACTAATGGCGGTAATTATAGTTGTGGTGATTGAGAAAAATTGCAAAACATTCCTTACTGGAAAACAGCTTGAAGCAGCCCTTAAACAGCCATGCTATTCCCTTCTTCCTAAGGTTGCAAACAACAAAGATAAGCCAATTGCCGATTACGTAATAGATAACCCGACGTCTGATGTGGCCGAAGCAGTGCGTAATTTACGTTTAAATATTAAACTAAACACCTATACAAAAAGCAAAAACGCGCAAGTTGTTATGCTAACCTCTTCAAAATCCAATGAGGGCAAAACAACGTTAAGCACATGGCTTGGGCATCTTAGCGCAAAATCTGGTGAGAAAGTTATAATAATAGACGCAGATTTAAGACAGCCGCGGCTGCATAAAGCTCTAGGCACAGAAAATACTTTATCTTTGGTTGATTATCTTACAGATGCGGACAAGCTTGAAAACATAATTGATAAAAACCTCTCCTCTGGCTTGCACGCAATATATGGCAGGTCAGTTCCCGCAAATGCGCTTGATCTTATTTGCTCTCACAAAATGGAAGATCTAATTAGAAGCCTTAAAAAAGATTATGATCTAATTATAATCGATACGCCCGCATGCATGGCAATTCCTGATGCGCGCGCAGTGCAACGTTACAGCGATTTAATTCTATATATTGTGGCTTGGAACAAAACAAATCGAGAAGTTATCCACAGCGGCCTATCGCAATTCATAAAGCTTGAAACTCCAGATATAGCAACGGTTCTAACCAATATTGATGTTAAAAAACATGTTCAATATGGCTATGGTGATGTTGTAAGTGATTATGGAACATATAAACCTGTTTAAAAATCGCATATTATGTATGCATGCGATTCGCTGACCCTCTCCACTCTAGGCGCGGGGCGTTCCTTTTCATTGCCCTGTTTTCATGCCTTCAAATCACAATTGGCTTTTTCCTTATTAACGGGAACGGGCGCGATTCCGTTTTGTCTAGTTCAAGCATTGAAACCGCACAGCTAATTAGATCAGAGATAATACAGGGAAGCTCCTACATAGCAGATGCACAAACAATCATTAACCATGGTAATAAACCTACAATTAATGAAGACACTTTTGCTTCCTTGGCAAACGCAATAGAGCCTGCAAGCGGCGGCGAGGGCATTGAAAATAACAACGAAGCTGAATTAGAAAATGAACAAAATATAGAAACTAAAAAGCTAATAGAATCCTTATCCACCCTATCCACCATAAATTACAGAGAAAAGTAATGTCTTATTATTCTTCGAAACACCCTGGATTGTATTTATATATATCACTGGTAATTATCAGCGTTCTAAGTTTCTTATTTAGCGATATGGGCGCGGCGCAAATTGGTATGCTCACCATATTTTGGGGGATATTTACGGCTCTTAGAACACTTACGCTATATGAAATAAGCGAGCATTACGAAGCCTATGCAAATAATGGTGATGTATCAAAGAACAATAACAGCCAACCTTCCGCCCTTGCCTATGATCTTATGCACCGCATGAATAGCAGCCGTAACATGAAACGCGGTATGCTTGCTCTATCTTGCCTACATGAGCGCACAATATTGTGGTTTTTACTCGCCCTGATCTATACGGCTTTTCAGCTTCATACATTATCTTCAGAGCTTTCAAAAAGCGCACTTATGGAGGATATGAGTATATTCTTTATAATAGGAGCAACCTTCTGGGCGGGGCAGAGCTACGCCTATAGCGCAAAAATATCGCGCATGCTGCTATTTATGTTATCAACTTTATTTCTACTAAGCCTTAGCATATTAAAAAGCGATTTTTCCTTTGATATGCTATATCCCGCCTTATCACAAACCGCCTTTTTAGATTTTAGCAACCCGCAGATAATTCTAGTGATCTTAACATTATACAGCGTCGCAATATTGCTTTTTGCGCTTGTGCAAAATAATAAAAGCGCAGGAAATATCATATTGGGAATTTGCCTTGTTGCCCTGCTTTCTGCGTTTCATCTAATATTAGAGCCATCACGCGAAGCAACCGCGCTATGGATTTCTGGCTGGGGTATGTTTGCCATCTTTTGGGTGCGTTCTTACGGCACTCGTGAAAAGCGATATGTGCTATATCAATGTGAATAGCTTGACATATTAAGAATATACTCCTATATTGTAATTCAAATCACCGAAATTGTGTCTTCACCCCGCTTGTTAATTCATGCGGGTTTTTTATTTTATAAGGAGAAATTTACTATGACGACTTTATTACCTCAAGATTTAAACGATAACCCAATACCTGCGCTGCGTATGAAACCCAGCGGAGCGCACAAAGTTACGATTGGCATAACTTCAGCGCGCAACACAAGCGCATTTAACGCCGATACGCAAATTATCAGCCTATATTCGGACGTTCCCGCCTATATAACCTTTGGAGATGTAAATGTAGTCGCCACAACATCTGATCATTATCTGCCCGCAGGGCTGTATTATGATGTATCAATCGGCGGCGATCACAGCGCGCATTACACCCACCTCGCAGCCCTGCAAGCCAGCGGCGCGGGAACGCTCTATATCTCTGAAAAGGAATAAAATCTTTACTAAACATCAATATTATGAAAAATATTTATAGCTAAATACGCTCTAAAATATATTATCAACAAAACTAACAGCCTGTCTTTTTAGGCTGTTTGCCCGAAGGGTAGGGGCAAGGAAGCCCCTATTTTGTTGGTCTAAAAACATGGAAGTTTTATGCTTTTCGCATTTCGATACGCTAAGTA
>Ga0316209_1000964_pt1 | contig 36592 bp, 30 predicted proteins | sample 6monopyrite_MG_FD_204945 | JGI IMG/M metagenome (GOLD analysis project Ga0316209, IMG submission 204945) | Microbial mat bacterial communities from mineral coupon in-situ incubated in ocean water Damariscotta River, Maine, United States -... | ecosystem: Environmental > Aquatic > Marine >...
TTGTATCAATTTAATAGAACCATTTATGGATGTAAGTGGTGTGCGTAATTCATGACTAACGGTTGAAATAAAATCACGCTTCAGTTGTTCATTGACTTTTCGTTCTGTGATATCAGAAATAATACTTGTATAGCGAACGTTATGATTAAACTCCGTTTTTGTAACAGATAGCTCAACAGGTAAGAATTTTCCATCCTTATGACGACCAATGAGTTCTGCTCTTTTACCTAACAAAGGTAAGAATTTTTCTATATCGAATCGACTAATATTTTTACTATACGAATCTTCATCTTGCTCAGAAAATAAATGTTTGAAATTACTCCCCAACACCTCATCGCTCGAATAGCCAAATAATTTTTCTGCTGCATAATTAAAGCTTAAAATAATACCGTTGTCATCAATAGTAATAATACTGTCAATAGAAGACTCCAGTATTGTTTTAGCCTGCATATTGACTTCATCAAATGTCGAGGCAATATTATCTGACATAATCTTAGCTTGTTTAGAAAGCTGTAAAAATTCTGTAATGTTACTTCTGGGCCAGTCTATTTCAGAATGGCTTTTTAATTTTTCCGGAAGGTTTTTTGTCGCTGCTGTTAACATGACAATTGTCCCGGTTAAACTTCGACTGATTGAATAAGCTGCAATCCCCCCCAGAACAATCAGCGCGAACAACAACTCAAATGTCTTTAAAATATTTTGTTGAACTTTATTAATAATTGGACGAGTATTTTGCAGCACATAAATTTTTCCTTTCACTTTCCCAGAAAAAGGTTTTTCAACAAAATAAAAGGCTTTTTTCCACCAAAGCATTAACGCCAAATTATTTCGTTGCGGCATCCATAACAACAGTTTTTCATTGACTTTTTTGATCGTGCCGTTACGAATAAAATCAGACTCTTTGTCAATGGTACTGCCAATAATTGAACCACTCTCAGAAAAAACCACTACATCAAGTTTACTTTTACGCCGTAATAAATCTTTATGAATAAAATCAAAATTTATATATTTATCATGCTTAATGTACTCAAGATAAAATTCAAGTTGGTCAGCTAACACATTTTCAAGATTTTCTTTATTAAGTTTATTTTCAAAGCTAACTATTACAAGTGAAAAAATAAGAGGAATACCCAGCAAGGTGGTAAAAAGCAACTCATTAAGGCGTATCTTGCCATGAGATTTTTTATTTCTATGTAATGCGTATTTAGATGGAATAAGCAATATTAAATACGTCACAATAATGGCATTAGCAACACCATTAACAGACTGTTTAAGCCCAATCATAAGAGTGGGCGTCTGCTCCATATCCATAATGCCGCTGTAGAAAAACCAGACTAAGGGTATGCCTGCAATCAACCAAAAAATAATATCTGCTAAAACCAGACTAGATATTTTACGCTGCCATAAAATCCCAACGATAAACGCCTCGGCAGTAAAAATCACTACAGCATAGGGATGCCCCCAAATAAAATAAGTATAAGATCCAGCAACAATGGCGACAGCTATAGCAGCAGCAGTTCCCAAAACCCTAACGGCAATCAAAACAGCAATACTGCCAAAAATAAAACTCACACCAAAAAATAAAGGCAGGTTTAAATAATTACCGAGCACACCCAGTAAAGACAAGGAAAGAAGAATAAGAAAATAATGTAAACGGGCTTCAGGCATAAGGTTATCTAAATCAAATACGGTTATAGACTTAAAGTCAGTTTAACTCTTTACCACCAATTAAAGCATTATCTTGAGCTTATTTATTAAATATTCCCATTGCTTGTTGCATAATAATATTTTTCAGCGGTGTGATTTTATTGGTGATATCTAAGCCCACGCTACGTAAACCTTTAACGACTGTGAGCTCACTACCAAATAAGCGTTTTAAACCATCCATTGCGATGATCATGGCGCGGTTTTCAGAACGACGCCAGCGCTCATAACGGCGTAAAACTTTTAAATCACCAATGTCTTTCTTATCATCCAAGGCGTCAAGAATAACGTCCATTAAACTTGAAACATCCGCTAAACCTAAGTTCACACCCTGACCTGCTAAAGGATGAATCGTATGCGCAGCATCGCCCACTAAGGCTAAACGCGGTTTAACATAATGGAGTGTTTCGAATAAGCGCAAAGGGAAAACTACTCGCTCAGCAACTGAAATAATTTTCCCTAATTTACTTTCAAAAGCCTGCTCTATTTCACCGGCAAAGTCTTCTTCTGATATTTCGGTTAAGCGTTTTGCCTCTTTGGGAGAGGTTGACCAAACAATCGAACTATATCCTTCAGTTAACGGCAGAAAAGCTAAAGGCCCGGTGGGTAAAAAACGTTGCCATGCAGTGTCCTGATGATATTGCTCCGTTTTAACCGTGGTAACTAATGCAGACTGGTCAAAGTCCCAGCCTTTCACAGCAATATCGGCTTGCTGTCGCACCCAGGAACGAGAGCCATCTGCCGCAACAATCAGGCTAGCGGTTAATTCATTTTTGTTTTCTAAAGTAACCGCATTTTTATCCTGCTTAAATTCAACTTTTTTTAATTTAGTCGGACAAAACAATTCAATTTGCGGCAGTTCTTTTATACGTTGGTGTAACGCTTTGACGATAACGCGATTTTCGATGATATGACCAAGATCGTTTTCCCCCATATCGGCGCTATCAAAATGTAACTCGCCTTTACCCGTGCCATCCCAGACAAACATGTCCTGATAAGGGCTGATACGTTGCTTGATAATATATTCCCATACACCCACATCTTTAAATAGTTTTTGTGAAGCGCGGGTAACTGCGCTCACTCGCATATCATAACTATCGTTAGCCCAATCAAGCTTCGGCTCATTGGCATCAATCAAGGCAATTTTTAATTGTTCGGCTTCTTCAGCTAAACCACAGGCAAGGGTTGCGCCAACCATGCCTGCTCCAACGATGATAATGTCATAATGTGTATTCATTTTATAATTTTAGCCCACGTGCTAAACGCGGTAATTTTCCAACAAAGCCCATAGCATGGCGCGCAAAAACTTTTTTCAGTGGCGGCACCAAATCCACAACAACTAAACCTAAGTTACGTAGCGCGGCAAGCGGTAAAAAATTGTTTGAAAAAATTCGCACTAATCCATCGGTCGCCATCGCCGTTTGCATATGATCACGCTTGCGCCAATTAGCGTATTCTTTTAGTACCGCTAAATCACCAATATCTCGTTGTTCAAGCATGGCATCGTTGATCACTTGTGATAAAGCCGCCACATCTCGTAGACCTAAATTAAAACCTTGTCCGGCAACCGGGTGCAATGTATGCGCGGCATTACCAATGATCGCCAGACGTTCTTGCACATGCTCTTTTGCCCTCATTAAACTCAAAGGGTAAGTATGACGTTGACTAACATGGGTAAACTGCCCTGCTCGTGTCCCAAAACGCTTTGTTAGTTCTTGCAGAAACGTTTTATCATCCCAGCCCATTATTTCTTTTTGTTCAGTGCTATTAATTGTCCAAACCAGGGAATAACGATTCGGCTGTTGTTCGGTTGCCGCCATCGGTAGCAATGCTAATGGTCCGCTATCGGTAAAACGTTCAAAAGCCTGATTTTGATGGGGTTTGTCGCTGGCAATATTTGCAATAACGGCACTTTGCTCATAATTATGCTGTTTAATTCTGACACCACTTAAACGTCTGACCACCGAATCATCACCATCTGCGGCAACCAATAATTTTGCCCTGATGGTTTTAGTCTCAAGCAGTTGCTCTTCACCGCTAACTTCAATATCAGCACTTGCGTATTCTGAACTTAAATTGAAATTTTTCAGTTTTGCTGGGGCAATAAATGCCACATTTTCCTGCTTGTTTAGTTGTTCAAATAAAGCGCTACCTATCACTCGCGTCTCAACCACATAACCTAATGCATCCACATTTTCATCTTTAGCATTTAAACGCGTAATACCTGCATGACCGCGATCTGAGATGTGAATTTTTTTAATTGCAGCAACACCCAGTTTATTAATTGATGACCATAAGCCCATTCCAGCGAACACTTGCTTTGACGTGTAAGACAGGGCAACACTGCGCGCATCAAACGCGGGTTGGTATTCAGTATTCCCGGTTTTAAAAGGATAGGCTTCAATAATCGCAATGCGCAACGGTGAATTGGCTAAAGCACAGGCAAGACTTGCGCCGACTAAACCGCCGCCAACAATCATTAAATCAAAATCTGTTTTCATCATTTTCATAGACATAGACTTTTTAACGCAAAGTTGCAAAGAACACAAAGGCACGCAGAGGAAAAGTTGAAATTTTAGTTTTCATACAGGTAACCTTGATATTGAATTGTAGGTGAGACACGATACTTCGTCCCCCTTACAAAAACCTTTATTTACTCAGCGCCCTTTGCGCCTCTGCACTTAATGAACCGCTGTGCGGTTCGTCAGTATTACCTTAACCTGCTCCGCACGTTCTGGCATCGTTGAAGTTTTTTGACTTTAATACATATAAGAAGCCATCAATGCTTCAATCTCATCGGGTTCTTTCGGTACATCTTTACTCAGCACTTCGTAACCCTCTTTGGTGACCAATACATCGTCTTCTATACGAATACCGATGTTACGCCACTTCTTTGCCACATTCTCATGATCGGCTGAAATATATAAACCCGGCTCAACGGTTAGCACCATGCCCGGTTCGAGTACACGCCATTCTTCATCCACTTTATAATCACCAACATCATGTACATCCATGCCTAACCAGTGGCCTGTTCGGTGCATATAAAAGTCTTTATAACTTTCATTTTCTATATTGGCTTCTAATTCACCTTCTAAAATCCCCACATCAATTAAACCTTGTGTGATGATCTTAATCGCGGCTTCATGAGGATCGTTCCAGTGATTACCCGGTTTTACCTGTTCAATCGCCGCATATTGGGCCGCTAAAACAATCTCATATAAGACACGCTGTTCTTTAGAAAACTGACCGTTTACCGGAAAGGTGCGTGAAATATCTGCGGCATAACACTCGATTTCAGCACCGGCATCAATCAACACTAAGTCCCCATTTTTTAAGACCTCACTGTTTTCAACATAATGCAAAATACAGCCATTTTTTCCGCCACCAACAATAGAAGAGTAAGCAGGAAAACGTGCGCCTTCATGCATAAAAGTATGTAACAACTCCGCTTCAAGCTGATACTCATAAACACCCGGCTGACAAAACTGCATGGCTTTAATATGTGCTTTCGCTGAAATCTCAGCCGCTTTACGCATCACCTTAATTTCCGCTGCGCTCTTATATAACCGCATATCATGTAACTGATGATCCAGGGCAACAAACTCACTCGGCGTATGTATGCCCATGCGTGACTGCTTACGTAGACCATTAACCCATTTAATCACCTGTTCATCAAAGCCCGGTTGTACACCCATGGTGTAATACACTTTTTCCTTGTTCTCGAGTAAGCCAGGCAAAATATCGTCAATATCATCGATGGGAAAAGAGTCATCTGCACCATAGTTTTTAATCGCGCCATCCTGACCTGCACGTAAGCCGTTCCATGTTTCCATTTTTTTATCATTTTCACGACAAAATAAAATGTATTCACCATGTTCACGGCCAGGTACCAAAACCACCACCGCTTCCGGTTCATCAAAGCCCGTAATATAGTGAAAATCACTGTCCTGACGATATTGGAACTCGGCATCGCGATTGCGAATATGCACAGGTGCTGCAGGTAAAATGGCAACCGCATCCTCTCCCATAATTTGCATTAAATGTTTGCGGCGGCGTTTGTATTCTGTGTTATTCATCTTTTAATGGTATCCCGCATCATCCCCGGGCTGTTCCACCTGGAATTGTTTCATTTCATCAACAAAAAGCTGTACCGCGACTCTAACAAACTCAACCAACTCCATAAAATCCTTCTCGTCTTGCTTATCATCATCTAATTCATATGACTCTGCACGAGATATTTCAACAATGTCTTTTACAATATCCGGCAACTCACCTGGTAAACCATCAGGGTCGGTTAATCCGCCCTTGCTTAAACCAAATAAAAAGCCCTGACACCAGTTACTCAACGCTTCCACTCTTGCATACAGTCCTGAATTATCGTTAGGCAAAAATAGCTCAAAGGTGAAGTCTTCAGCCAGGAGTTGTTTTTCTGTGGCAGTAAAGAGTTGCGTTAATATAGAACGGCTTTCACTGGCTAATGCATCCACTGTATAGGCGTCCTCTTCCGGTGTTTCAGTTAAGGTACTATCCAGCCAAAAAGGAGCTGTTAAACCATTTACGGTGCAAAGTAAGCCGCATAATGTGCCATGTACTTCGGCAGCATCTTGTTCAACGCTCATACGCTTTAAAGCATCGTTAATTTCATCGTATTGGATGTCTATTTCGCTCATATCGACCTGTTTTGCCTCAAAATATTTCTAAATCTACGGAAGCCTGATTTTACACCATTTTCTGCTCTGTTTACCCGTTGACCCCGCTCAATACGCTCTATATTCTTAGTCTATTAAATAATAACAAGGTTTCTGTAGAGACTGAGGCACAAATGGACGAACTTGATCTAAAAAAACTGGAAGGCCGCGTTGATGATCTCATCAAAACAATAGATCGGCTACAAAGTGAAAATAAAACCCTGCGTGATAGCCACTCTAACCTGCAGAGTGAACGTACACGCCTCATCGAAAAAACAGAGCTCGCACGTACGCGTGTAGAAGCCATGATTGAGCGTTTGAAGGCAATAGAAAATGACGGATAAAACGGCAGAAGGCATTACCATTAATATTCTTGGCAAAGAATATATGATTGCCTGTGGTGAGAACGAACGCCATGATTTACAACGTTCAGCAGATTTTTTAGATACGAAAATGCGGGAAATTCGTGATAACGGAAAAATTATTGGTTCAGATCGTATCGCAATTATTGCCGCATTGAATATTTCGCATGAGTTACTTACTCAAGGTGAAGGCTCTGCAAAAATGGACACAGATATTGATAGCCGTATTCGCAGCATACAAGAAAAAATCGATAACGCCTTAGATCGTAGTCGGGAAGCAAACTCTTAACCTGTCAAGACATTTACTTTTCAAAAATACACAAATATCTAAAGAAGATTCATTCAGAATCATCTAAAATTAGCCCTAATGTATGACCCCAGTTAATGGGTATACCCTGCAGTATTCGTCAGTGATTAGAGACCCTTGAGCCGTAATATATAACTCCGGGCGCTGAGTAGTAGCACTGTGTGCATGTCCGTCCTGAGCGGAAAGCCTAACGTGCTCACGACGTTCCCACTTGAACCTCTGGTTCAAGGCACATGTCACAACGGTACAAGCGGGGTAGCCCACCCTTTTATATAACAATACTTCAATCATAAATAAAAAATCACCCTTCTATCCCACAGCAATAATCCATCAATGAAGAAGAGTCGTTTAACACTTAGACAATCTTTTTTTATCAACTTCGTTGTGGTTCAATGAAGTTATGGATACAAAAACACTACGCACTCATATACGACAACAAAGACGCACACTCAGCGACGCAGAGCGCGAAAACGCGGCTTTTTTATTATGTGAACGCGTAGCCTCTAGTCGAATTTATCAACACAGCAAACACATCGCCTTCTATCTCAGCAATGATGGCGAAATGGATTTAAGTTTATTAATTAAACATGCCTGGCAACAAGGCAAACAGGTTTACTTGCCTGTGTTAGCAGAACCTAATACACAAAAACTGTGGTTCATTCCCTATACGCCAACAACAAAACTTAAAAACAACCGTTTTGGCATTGCCGAACCGGTTCACTCATCCAGAACACGTTTGCGTAAAACACTTTCACTTGATTTAATTCTTATGCCTCTTGTTGCATTTGATCAGCAAGGCAATCGCGTTGGTATGGGAGGCGGTTTTTATGATCGTAGTTTAGCATTCTTAAAAAATCGACAGCATTGGCACAAACCAAACTTACTTGGTGTCGCTTATGAACTGCAAAAACAAGAACAGTTAGAAATAAATCTCTGGGATATCCCCTTGCAGGCAATCGCAACCGAAAAAAAGTTATACCTTGCGAATAAAAGTAAGAATTTATAAAAATTCATGCAATTTTATTAAATATTTAAAATTTTCTTTTATAAGCAGTGCAATATGTATAAATAAAACGACATTTTTAAGATTTTTTAATAATTTAAGCGCTTTAGTGTTACTTCTCGCAATAATTTACATTTTTTTCTTATAAATAACGTTAACTTGTTATCAAAAATGAATATTTTAGTTAATTATTCATCATAATTTTATAAAGAAAGCATAACTTACGCCGATAACGCGATCCTTTAATAATAAACAGCCATTTTAAAACTAAAATATACAAATCAGAAGCAAAAACACTATAGTAAATGTTTAAAATGCTATATTTTGCTAAAACATCTATAAAAAAAACAAAAAATCACTTCATAAAAAGATAACTCATTTATTTTTTATAGTTCAAAGAACAAAAATGGCTAACTGAAAACTGTTTTATCTATAAAACATGTTTAAATATGGAAAAATCTTCACGATCCCACATAAAAATTCTTTTTAAGTGTTAAAAAATAATAAAAAACGATAACTTTCTTCACAAAAAACGATTTTTTTCTTTAATTTATAAAATACGTCATAGAAATTAAACGTTTTTCTTAAATTTCTAGTAAATCATAAAAAATTAAAACCATTTTTAGTAAAAATGGTTTATTTAAGTGATAAAAAAGATAAAACCTATAATTTTTTATAAAAATTTAACTTAAAACGATAAAATTTTTTATAAAAAACAAAATTTATAACAAAAATTACTTAAAAGTTATAAATTTTAAGCTTAACAACAACTAATGATGCATTTTTATACAAGATACTAGCAATTTAATTTAACTTAGCTATACTTCAGCTTAAACATCAGTGCTCAACGGAGGGTTTAAAACCATGGCAGCTAAAAAGAAAGCCAAGAAAAAGGCAGTAACCAAGAAGAAAGCTAAAAAGAAAGTAGCGAAGAAAAAAGTCGCTAAGAAAAAAGCTAAAAAGAAAGTAGCTAAGAAGAAAGCAAAGAAAAAAGCTAAAAAGAAAACAGCTAAGAAAAAAGCTAAAAAGAAAGTAGCTAAGAAGAAAGCAAAGAAAAAAGCTAAAAAGAAAACAGCTAAGAAAAAAGCTAAAAAGAAAGTAGCTAAGAAGAAGGCAAAGAAAAAATCTAAAAAGAAAGCAGCTCGTCGTAAAAAGAAGTAAGCGATGATCTAGTTCTTTCAGAGGTTTTTCTGAAGATAAAAGCCGATTCAATCGAATCGGCTTTTTTTATGGCCAAAATTAACTCCTGAGGAATCGCACTTTTTTGAAGATTGCCGCGCTTCGCTTGCAATGCCTGGAGCATTAAATTTTACGGGAATTCGTCAGGGCTTACCCCCTTTAAACAAAGTTAGAATTAGCTTAAAAACATGTTGTAAGCAGGATTACTTGTTTCCTCCCACCATGAATAACCTAAGTCCTGTAAAAATTCCTGCAAACGCTGCTCATCCTCTGCTGGAACTTGAATCCCTACTAAAACCCGACCATATGCAGCACCATGATTACGATAGTGAAATAAGCTGATATTCCAACGTTCACCCATATAATTTAAAAAGCGCAATAATGCCCCCGGTCGTTCAGGAAATTCAAAACGAAATAAGCGTTCATTAGCAACCCCATTCCCCCGACCACCTACCATGTAACGTACATGGAGCTTAGCCATTTCGTTGTCTGTCATGTCTTCAACGGGGTAATTTTTATCACGCAAGAGTGCTAATAACTCATTTTTTTCCGCTAAACCATTTTGCAATTGAATACCGACAAAAATATGTGCATTTTTAGCATCAGCATAACGATAATTAAACTCCGTCATTCCTCGCATACCAATCAACTCACAAAACTTCTTAAAGCTGCCAATTTCTTCAGCAATGGTTACCGCAAACAATGCTTCGCGATGCTCGCCGATATCAGAACGCTCTGCAACATGACGCAAGCGATCAAAATTTATATTGGCACCGCTGTCTATCGCAACCAATCGCTGTTCAGTAATCTGTTTATCTTCGACATACTTTTTCATTCCTGCGACCGCTAATGCACCTGCCGGCTCGGTAATTGAACGCGTATCATCAAAAATATCTTTAATTGCCGCACAGATTTCATCAGTTGAAACCAGGATCATCTCATCGACACAACTTTGAGCAATTCGAAAAGGCTCTTCTCCAACCTGACGTACGGCAACACCATCAGCAAAAATCCCCACCTGTTCAAGCACAACGCGCTCACCTTTTTTCAATGCCTCTGTCATGCAGGGTGCATCATCAGGCTCAACACCAATAACTTTAATTTTTGGATTTACAGCTTTCATATAGACCGATATCCCGGCAATTAAACCGCCTCCCCCGACAGGCACAAAAATAACATCAGGGTTGTGCTGTAGTTGCTCAAGAATTTCTTTTGCAATCGTCCCTTGCCCTGCAATAACGTCAGGATCATCATAGGGATGCACGTAGGTCATGCCGCTGGTTAGCGTTATATTTTTTGCATGAGCATAGGCATCATCATAGGTATTTCCTACCAATTCAATTTTTGCACCGAGTCGAACAACCGACGACACTTTAATTGCAGGCGTTGTTTTAGGCATAATGATTAAAGCATCCAGCCCCATTTGTTTTGCTGCAAGTGCAACACCTTGAGCATGATTTCCGGCAGAAGCCGTAATCACACCCTTATCTTTTTCTTCAGCAGATAATTGTGCAATTTTGTTATAAGCACCGCGTAACTTAAAGGAATAAACCGGCTGCAAATCCTCACGTTTAAGCCACACCTCGTTTTTGAGACGCTGCGACAGCCCTATGACGTTTTCCAGAGGAGTTTTGACTGCTACATCGTAAACCTTGGCCTGCTCGACCCTATTTTTGTATTTATTTGTCATATTGTTCTTTTTTCGAGTGTTTTACTTTCGTTATCCGGGTATTCCTGCGCTCGGGTTCATTAAAAAACCTTATTTTGATTATATCTTACCTGATACAAAACAATGATGCTTCTGGCTAAAGTGACTCAGGCACCTTTACTGCGATATAATGCGTCCTCAAATTTTACCCTAAACCTGATGGCAGGAGAGAGAAATGACCCAAGATGAAATGAAACAAGCAGTAGCCCAGGCTGCCATCGAATATATTGAAGCTGGCACCATTGTTGGTGTTGGTACAGGATCAACCGCAAACTTTTTTATTGATGAGCTTGCGAAAATCAAAAACAAAATTGAAGGCACCGTAGCCAGCTCAGAAGCAAGTGCAGAACGTTTACGCGGCCACGGTATTGAAGTATTCGACCTTAACTCCGTTTCAGAGATAGCCGTTTATGTTGATGGCGCTGATGAATCAAATAAACACTTACACCTTGTAAAAGGTGGTGGTGGTGCTTTAACCCGTGAAAAAATTGTTGCCGCGGCAAGTAAAAAATTCGTCTGTATTGCTGATGAAAGCAAGCTGGTTGATGTGATGGGCAAATTTCCTCTCCCCATCGAAGTTATCCCCATGGCGCGCAGCTTAGTTGCCAGAGAAATTATTAAACAAATTGGCGGCGAACCTGTTTTACGTGAAGGCTTCACAACAGATAATGGTAATATTATTCTTGATGTGCATAACCTGGACATTATGGAACCGACAAAAATAGAACAAATTCTTAATAATATTACCGGCGTAGTAACAAATGGTTTGTTTGCGATTAAACCGGCGGATGTGTTACTTCTTGGTACACCCGATGGCGTGAAAACGATTACTTAAAACTTAATCATCATTACTTAATAAACCACACTTTTCTGGAGATTGCCGCGCTTCGCTCGCATGACAAAAAACAACCTGTCATTGCGAAGGAACAAAGTGACTGCGGCAATCTCATAACAGATCGCACTTTTTTGGAGATTGCCACGCTACGCTCGCAATGACGAGTTTATTTATATTATTGTAGAATAAAGATCTAGCCAGTCGCGATTCATAGACTCAATCAGAATAATTTTCTTTTTTCTGGAGCCCGCTTTTATTTGTTTTTCTTTTTCAATTGCAGATAAAGCATTATCGCTAGTTTCATAATAAACCAACTTATCAATATTATATTTTTTGTAAAACCCTCGCATAATTTATTTTTATGTTCATAAACTCTACGAACAAGATCATTTGTTATACCAACATATAAAGTTGTATTATTTTTATTGGCTAAAATATAGATATAATATTGTAATTCCATTTTGATGCTTCCTTGCATAAGTTCTCATTCAAATAATTATTACATTTCCAGTGGAATTCCCGCGTTATCACTCGCAATGACAGGATGAAAAAACTGTCATTGCGAGGGAACAAAGTGACTGCGGCAACCTCATAACAGATCGCACTTTTTTGGAGATTGCCACGCAACGCTCGCAATGACAGGATGAAAAAACTGTCATTGCGAAGGAACAAAGCGACTACGGCAATCTCATGATGAATCGCACTTTTTTGGAGATTGCCGCGCTTCGCTCACAATGACAGGATGAAAAAACTGTCATTGCGAAGGAACAAAGCGACTACGGCAATCTCATGATGAATTGTACTTTTTTGGAGATTGCACGCTTCGCTTGCAATGACAGGAAGTTAAAGTAGAACCCTTTCAATACCACCGCTTTTCACATTCTTAATAAAATCACTTTCCCATTTTTCACCCAGAATGCGGTTAGCTAATTCAATAACGATATACTCTGTTTCTAAGCCAGTATCATTTTCGTAGCGAGACAAGCCTTGTTGGCAAGCCGGACATGAAGTTAATAATTTCACCTTATTCTCTTTTACTTTAATGTCTCCAGTAAGCTGGCTAATCCCTTTTTGTAACTCTTCTTGTTTACGAAAGCGTATTTGTGTCGATATATCGGGTCGGCTTACCGATAATGTCCCTGCTTCACCACAACAACGATCCGACAATAAAACATCTTGCCCTAACAACGTTTCAGAAACCCGGATGGGGTTGTGTTTTTTCATCGGTGTATGACAAGGATCATGATACATATACTGCATGCCTTCATTGCCAAGCGTGCGAACACCTTTCTCCATTAAGTACTCATGAATATCCAGTAAACGACAACCCGGAAAAATTTTCTCAAATTGATATTGTAGTAACTGATCCATACACGTACCGCAAGATACGATAACTGTTTTTATATCCATGTAGTTTAAAGTATTGGCAAGACGATGAAACAAGACCTGATTATCAACTGAAATTTGTAAACCTTTCTCAGCATCACCGCCCGCACGTTGCGGATAACCGCAACATAAATAACCAGGAGGCAAAACAGTTTGCACGCCTTCTTCATACAACATAGCCAATGTTGCCATTCCTATATCACTAAACAATCTTTCAGAGCCACAGCCCGGGAAATAAAAGACGGCATCCGAGTCATCGGTTACTTTATTCGCATCGCGGATAATAGGAATCACTTTATCGTCTTCAATATTCAATAATGCACGTGATGTTTGTTTAGGTACTTTTGCCGGCATAGGCTTACGCATAAAATGAACAACTTGTTGGCTTGCTCGCGTTAAACCCGTTGTTGCTGCAGGTTGCTGTTCTCTTGTAATACGAAAACGTCCTGCCCATTTTGATGCTAAACGTTGTGCTTTATAACCCCACTCAATCATACCTTTACGCATAATTTTGATGGTTCTGGGATCGGTTACGTTTAAAAACTGCATAGACATCCAACTGCCTATATTAAAGCGTTTTTCGCCCTTATTTTTTAAAATAGTTCGCATCGTGATCGAGACATCACCAAAGTCAATATTCACAGGACAAGGTGATAAACATTTATGACAAACCGTACAGTGATCAGCAATATCATTCATTTCATCAAAGTGTCTTAATGAAACGCCCCGCCGCGTTTGTTCTTCATATAAAAAAGCTTCAATAATTAAACCCGAGGCAAGAATTTTATTACGCGGTGAATACAACATGTTCGCTCGTGGAATATGTGTATTACATTCCGGCTTACATTTACCGCAGCGTAGGCAATCCTTAACCATGTTGTTAAGTTCGCCCAGTTCGCTGGCTTCAAGAATCAAAGCTTCTTGTTCAACTAGTCGCAATGAAGGTGTATAGGCATTATTTAAACCCGAAGCAGATATCAGTTTGCCGGGGTTAAATAAAGTATTGGGATCAACTTTATTTTTATAATGTGCAAATTCTGTTTTTATCTCATCAGAAAGAAATTGCATTTTGGTAATACCAATACCATGCTCACCTGAAATAACCCCGCCCAATTTTTCTGCTAACGTCATAATACGCTCAACCACAATATCGGCTTCATGCATCATAGTATAATCATTAGAGTTTACGGGAATATTGGTATGCACATTACCATCACCGGCGTGCATATGTGTTGCAACAAATAAACGACCAGAACGAATATCACTATGAATATGATCGAGCTTTTTACGCACACCTTCTAAATCATGCCCGGAAAAAATTTCTTTTAACGGTTTTTCAATATATCGCTGATAGGAGATGCGTAACTCGCGACGCTGTAATAGCTGAAATAAAGTATCACCTTGCTTTATCGCAGCCTGAGTTTCTTCATTTAATATTTCTAAATGCGAACTTGCCGGTTCATCAATTTTTTCTAAGATAACTTTCCAGCAATCATACGTTTGTTGTAAGTGCGCTAAAGCGGCTTTTTTCTTTGCATCAATAATCGCAATACGTTCATCACTTTCTTTGTAATCTGGAACCTGTCCGGCTACCACGGTGTGAAGTTCCGGCATATCTGTTTTTAAATACGCCTGAACCTCTTCAATAATATCTAATTTATTTTTTGTTGATAGCTCGATATTAATACGTTCAATGCCATCGTTATATTCAGATAATTTAGGTAAAGGAATAACAACATCTTCATTAATTTTAAACGCGTTGGTATGCGCCGCAATTGCGGCTGTGCGCGAACGATCCGCCCAAAACTGTTTACGTGCCTCAGCACTTACCGCCACAAAACCTTCGGCTTCACGCATATTCGCTAAGCGCACGACTTCTGAAGCCGCTGCTGCAACAACATGTTCTTCATCACCGGCAATATCAACCAGTAAAACCATTTTAGGCAAGTCACGACGTGGGGCCTTTGTTGTATAGCCAACCGCTTTTACATAACGCTCATCCAGATGTTCCATACCGGCGAGCTGTATCGTACTTAAATTATCAATATAGTCTTTTGTTTCAGTAATCGCAGGAACGGCTTTATGTAAATCCGCAGCAAAAAACTCTAAACAAACGGTGCGAATAAATTTAGGCATCACATGCAAAGTAAATACGGCTGAAGTGATAATGCCGTCACAACCTTCTTTTTGAACCCCCGGTAAGCCGCCTAAAAATTTATTGGTAACATCTTTACCCAAACCTTGTTTGCGTAATTGGGCGCCCGGTATTTTTAATACTTCAGCTTCACCTTTCGTTGTTACACCGTTGCTTTCATAATGCGTTAATTTGAATTCTGCTATTTCAACCTCATGGATTTTTCCAAGGTTGTGGTTTAGTCGTTCAACTTCTAACCATGAGTTATCAGGCATCACCATGCGCCATGAGACTAAATTATCTAACGTTGTCCCCCACAACACCGCTTTTTTACCGCCTGCATTCATCGCAATATTGCCGCCAATACATGAGGCATCTTGTGAGGTCGGATCAACCGCAAAGACATAACCCGATGCTTCTGCTCTTTCTGCAACACGACGTGTCACCACTCCCACTTCGCAATGGATGGTAGGAACGGCTTTCTCAACGCCGGGGATATTGCGTAATACAACTTCACCCAGGGCATCCAATTTTTCGGTATTAATCACGGCACAGTTTTTAGTTAACGGCACTGCACCACCGGTATAGCCTGTACCGCCACCCCGGGGAATAATCGCCAAGCCAAGCTCGCTACAGGCTTCAACAATCTTCTGAATTTCACTTTCAGAGTCAGGGTTGATCACCACCACAGGATATTCAACACGCCAATCTGAAGCATCTGTAACATGTGAAACCCGTGCTAAGCCATCAAAACAAATATTGTCGCTGCGGGTGATTTTTTTAAGGTGCTTGAGTGTAGTTTTACGTAACGCACGCTGTTCAGGAAACCAGGATTCAAATTGATCTATCGCTTTTCGCGTCAACGCAGCAAGTTCTAAAGCTTGTTGATTGGTCTTCGATTGAAGATCATCTTGCTCACGCATCGCACGAGACTCAATTTGGTCGAGTCGATGATGTAAGGCCTTAATTAATAAATTAAGTCGTTTACTATTTTCCAGTAAGTCATCCTGAATAAAGGGATTTCGGCTCACCACCCAAATATCACCTAAAACTTCAAATAACATTCGCGCAGAACGCCCTGTGACGCGCTCTTGACGTAGAGATTGCAACAGATTCCAGGCATCCTCGCCCAGAAAACGTATCACAATTTCACGGTCAGAAAAGGAAGTATAATTATAGGGAATTTCGCGAATTCGTTTGCTTGGATTCAAATTTTGGCCCATGAAACAGTTTATGCAGATTAAAACGACATTTTAGCATTGAATAATACACGCAAGATAGCGCTAACAGCCATTAAGCTAAAACGTAAGTCATAGCAACAGGTGCAGAAATAAATCTACCCTACGGTCACGCCTACGATATAAATAACCACAATATAACGCAGCAATTTGCCGAGCATAATGAACAACAAACTTGCCAACCAATTGATGCGCAACCAGCCCGCTGCAACGCACAGAGGATCACCCACAATAGGCAACCACGATAATAATAATATGGCACTACCGTGTTTTTGTAACCGTAGCACGGCCATTTTATGTGAAGGTTTAAAGAGTTTCTCCGCTGAATAACGAAGCGAAATAACGCGTCCTATTCCCCAGGATGTCATGGCACCCAGCGTATTTCCAAGTGTTGCGATGATCACTAATAAATACAGTGGCTGAGTCGCTTCCGAAACAAGATAAGCTAAAACCGCTTCGGAGCCACCAGGAAATAACGTGGAGGAAATAAAGGCACTTAAAAATAATAACCAGAGGACCATATGATTAAACTACGTGAATTCAAGTTTTAAGTGCAACTCGTATTTGAAGTAAAGAGCAAGCTGCGATAGTGAGAACACTATTATTCCTCAAAGCAATAACAGCATGCACAAAACCAACACCGTGTTTTCGAAAATTTTCAGCCGATTTCCGTAGATTCCACTCTAACTCCACACCCTAAGGGTATGCACAATTGCTGCATACCAAAGGAATGCAAAACGACTTTTTTCACCGATTCAAAGGGCCAGGAAATTTAAACTTAGAACTTCCAATTGTACTGCGCGCTGAAAATATCCACGCTCACGTCAAAATTACCCGCTAAAGTGTGTCCAAATGAAGCGGTTGAACTATTATTAATTGCAGCATCATCAAAAAAGATGTGTGTATAGCCCACATCAACACTTGATGTCTTTGATACCTTGTAACCAAAGCCAAAACTTAACCAGGTCCGGTCAGCATCGGGCAATCGGGCAGTACGATCTTCAGCTGTTCCGATCGGGGTTTCATCTAGCGCAAGGCCGGCGCGATAAATCCACTTTTCATCTGCCTGGTAATTCACACCCAGTGAATAACGAAGACTATCTTCCCAGTTTTCAGGGATAGTCGTTGTTGGTTGTGCGCTGTCATAATCCACCACTAATTTGTCAAATCGACTCCACTTTGTCCAGGTGACATCCGCCAACATCGTCCACTTAGAGTTGAAAGCTTGATTCAGGCTCAATGAAAGCGTTTCAGGTAAATTAATGCCGGTTGTTATGCTTGCATCTGCAAATGCCGTACTCGCGCCAAGAATCGCATTTAATCCAGCAGAACGGGTAAAATCAGCCGTGCCTTTTATCGATTGTTTTACATTAGAGCGATAAGCGAATCCCAAACGGGTTTCATCATTTATGTCATACAATAAGCCAACATTCCAGCCGAAACTCCAGTCATCTCCATTCAAAGAAACAGAGCTGTCGGTGTTAACATCGCCCAGTGTTGTTAAACCTGCAGCATTACAATTCGCGCTTGAAGTTACGCTTAAACAAACGGCCCTGGAATCAATTTGATTCGCTAACGTTGCTTCAAAATATTGTGCGCTCACACCAAAACCAACAGAGAGCTTGTCATTGACCTTAAATGAAGCCGAAGGGTTAATATTTAAAGAAGCTATTTCTGATTTAGTTGCATGATAACGCCCGGCCCAGGTATCAGAGTAGTTTGTTGACTGTCCAAAGGGTACGTTAATACCTAAACCAAATGCCCACTTATCGTTTAGCTTATTCGCATAATAAAAATTCGGTATAAGCGCGGTTGCCTCAGAAATATCATTGCCCCCTAATAGTGATCCGCCCCCTAATGATGAGCTAAGTGTTGAACCATTATTAGAAAAGTCTGCAGAAGCCCTAACGACATGACCCGCCACCACAATTTGCTGACCGTCTAATTTACTCAATCCCGCAGGGTTAAAATAGATGGTACTGGCGTCTTCTGCTATGGCTGCAGCACCAGCAAATGCATTACCCATTCCGCTTGCACTGTTTTCTGCGATAGCAAAACCCGCAGCATGTACATTTGTTGTGATGAATGCCGTTAATATTGAAGTGATAAAAGTTCTTTTTATTAGTATCATTTATTCGCTCTCTTGGTTGCCGTAAATTCCATACAGGTTGGTAGCACTGCACTAACTATAGCCTTAACACCAGAGAAATAAAACCTCATTCTGACTGCTATTTGCACCTCCAAGCACCAAAACGCAGTGGACACTCTACCTGTTATATCATTACTAAAAGTATCGCAATGCTGATTAAAGTGCATAAAAAAGTTTTTTGGACTAAATAGTTTTTACATTTTACGAACTCAATATCACTATGATCTATATCTTCCTTCAGTCGCAATTATTATAAAATGCTCAATGTTGTATCTTAACGCCAAGGGCTTTGACCTAAAAAATTAAACTACAATTAAGAGAATCATAAAATTACTTTTAAGAATCCAGTATCAATCTATAAATATAAACCTTACTGCAATAAAAAAGGGCCATGCAAAACATGACCCTTTCTAATTTTTAGACCCTTTACAGGCTAAAACATACTACTTAGAACTTCCAACCGTAAGCAACACCAAGAGCTGTCTGATCCATCTTGATATCAGCTGCGCCGCTTGTACCTGGAGTAGTAGAGTTACCAATTACTTCATTCTCCAAGGCTTTCATAAGATAGGCCGATAACTCAGATTTATCTTTTAGTGTCCACGTTGCACCTAAAGTAATATGATCTTCGATAACCGCTGGTGCAATCAGATTAAATGCAGTGTCATCTGCTCCAATAGGTTGTGTGCCAGTACTATAACCTGCACGAACTACCAGAGTATCATTTACTGCGAAATCAGCACCTAATTTATAGATTGTCATATCTTCCCAACCAAAGCCACGACCATTATCAGCGCCCAACACCCCCATTGTATTATTGTTTTCATTCGCAATAGAAGCTACATCAGAATAGTTAATCTTCTGGATGTCAAACAACACATTCACTTTAGGTGTTGCTTTAAATGTCAGACCAACAGTCCAGTTTGATGGAATATCAAAACCACCACCTTCAGCAAACAGTTCTTTATATTGGCTAAACTTAGACATATCAGATTTTGTTTGATATGCAATACCTAATGATAATTGGTCTGTCACATCTGCTTGATAACCCAATTTTACACTAAAGCCTGTAGAGTCATCCTTACCCATACCTGTCAAGTAAGTCGTTGTGGCAGAGTTTGATGTAAAACCTGCAAAACCTTCTAAACCATACGCTTCAAAAGTTTGATAAATCAGGTTTAAAGACACACCAAAAGAACTCTTATCATTAATATCCATTGCAAACGTAGGCGCAATAAATAATTGTTCCATATTCATCCCAACGTCTTTACCATTGCCACCGTTATACTGTGCAATAGATGAATAACGAGTATTCATACCACCATTACCATAAACAACAACACCCCAGGATTTGTCGCTACCAATCTTGCTGCTGTAACCGAACTCTGGAATAAGGAATGATGCGTCACCATCCCCAGTATATGATGTATTATCACTTCTTGTCGTTCCGGTACGATTTGGCTGAAAATACTCAATACCAAAATCTATGCGACCCGCTTGTGCTTGCATCAGAGCAGGGTTTGTCGCTGTGGACATTGAGCTTTGAGAAGTTGCAACCCCTGCGCCAGCCATGCCTTTCGACTTCGTGCCATAACCATGCGAAAAGTAACCATTGGTTGCCATGGCTGTCATCGGCGCGGCTAATGCTGCGGCAACCGTACACGCAACCAGACCTTTATTAAATTTTTTCATTTTTGACTCTCCTCTTTTTATTACATGTCGAAATGATAGTTAGTTTATTACACTACTGTATTTACATTATATTTTTTATAATACACGTATAAGCCGATACCGCTTTTACTAAGCTGTTGAAGTAAAGGTATTTTTTTAGTTTCTTGCAAACGATGCTTTATTATCAGATTAATACACTCTTATTAGCAAAAAAACCAGTGTCTTATCATGCTTTTTCTTTTATTGTTAAATTAAAACAATGACTAATCATATGGATTTGTGAAATAAGTTCAGTGCGTTTAGGTACATAAAACTGGAAAACTTACATTTCATTTATAAGTAAAAAAGCGGGATTGGAAACCAATCATTAATACCCAAAAACAACGATTAAACAGTAACCTTTAGTCATATCATAACAGAGCGCACTTTTACAAAAATGCCGTGCTAAACGCATAATAACTGCTCAAGTATAGACATAAAAAAACACGTTTGAGCATGCTTTCTTAAAAATTTTCAAGTTTCAATCAAACCTGGAGCTTAATTGCCATACCAACACCCACTTCAGAAGCGTCAGCTGATGCGCTAGCTGCATCATAGTCTGGCACAGTGTAACCAGCGTAATGAAGCACCTTTACTGCTTCTTCATTACAGCTAAACATATGTCATCAGCACCATCAGGACTCCCCATTTGGAATTCAGCAAAACCGCCATTTAAGCCCACGCGGTATTCACTAGGGCCAGTAGTTTGACCACCCGCATTATGTAAATAACCTGACCATCTATGATTAGCGGGATGTTATATGGCGAGACTTTATTCGATACCCGCCCACTCCAGGAACGAGTTACGCTGATTTTCCTTTGCCATTTTCCACCAGAATCTTAACTGTTCCATGGCTTTTTTCTGTAATACTGGCAAGTCTGCGGCCAACGTTATTTCCTCTTTATCTGTCAGCCAGCGTTTAAATTGTTCACGTTGCTTCAGATCCGTCAATTTCCACCAGAAGGCCAGCTGTTCTGTTGCTTTTTCCTGTATTGTCTTGCCGTCCACTCTTTCCGCTTTGCCTGACTCGTCCAGACCAAGGAAGCGGACAATAAATCCTTTATATTCACCGCGACTTACTGCTGTAATTTTCTCACTGCTATTTTCCTTTTCAATCCATATCAAAACATCACTGATGGCTTTATCAAAATCAGCATGCACCAGGTCTTCAGGCGCATCGTGCTTAAATACGTAACGGCTACCAGCTTTTACATCGAGAGTGAAATAAAAAACATTGGAGACTTCTAAACTTCCCATTGCAGAACCACCCCAAACTTCCGAGTAAACCACCTCCAGAGAATGTTTACCGGGTAAGACTTTCAACTGATAGTCCGTCCCCGAAACGGAAGGTAGGCTTTTTATTTCATGTCCATCAAACTCTAAAGCATCAAGCGCCGCGGGGAAAATAAAGGTCGCAATTTCATTATCGGCTTTTTCAGCACCATCATATAAATGCAGCGGCCCGTTAATACTGCTACATGCAGTTAAAAACAAGGCTGATAAAATAAAGATATAAAAGCGGAGCGTATTCATTTTCATTAACATTGGTATTTCCAGATTAAATAAAATTTCATTAAATATAAATAACTAGTAAAGTATGCCGTTGCAAACATAAATTCAGCAAGTTGCCTGCTTCAAAAAGATATTGCAAACCCAGTTGTTACCACTAATTAAATAAATCTGACCCACGAATCCCAACAAAGTTTCAAGTACTCGTCATTGCAGTTAATGAACAACTGCGCGTTTCGTCAGTATTACCTTAACGTGCTCTGCACGTTCTGGCATTACTTAATGAACCGCTGCGCGTTTCGTCAGTATTACCCTAACGTGCTCTGCACGTTCTGGCATCGAAAGAACAACGTGACTGAAGCAATCTCATGACATAGGGGATTAACCGTGAGATTGCCGCGTCAACACTGAAAAACACGTGTTTTTCAGTGTTTCCTCGCAATGACAGGGAAGGTTAAATTTCATGGGGATCCCTCAGAGTCTGCCCCTTGATACTTAATCTAATTAAAAATCATCAACAAAAAAAAACGGAAGCCGAAGCTTCCGTTCTCTAAATAACTAATAAAGAAGTATTATTAGAATTTAATTTGCATACCAACTGAGAAAACGTCAACATCAGCTGTGTCGTCATCAGCGTCAGTTGAGCGGTAACCTGCCCATGCTTTGGTTTTTTTGCTAAGTTTACGAGTTACAGCAAGCATTGCGTAATCAACATCTTTATTTGCTGCATCACCGTCTTTAGTACCATACTGGATAGAAAGTACGTTTTTACCCATGCTTAAGTGGTAGCCTAAGAACGCTGCTGTAAAGTCAGAGTTTGCTGCATCACTAGATTGAGTTTCATATTTAACGAAAACTTTATGAGCACCTGTTTTCATTTTGAAACCCACTTTAGCACGAGTACCACCTGCTGATGTACTCACTTTCTCTTCAGTGACGTACGCAAGATCAACCGCCATACCTTTAGCAACCGGAACGCTCAAAGATAATGCAATGTTATCATCTTCAGTAGTGCTTTCTGAGAACTGATATAAAGCCCAAAATTTAGCATTGCCAAATTTCGTTTTATAAGCTAGTGAGTTACTTAAAAAGCTATTTTGACCATATGCAGCCGTCATACCACCGTCATTTTTCAAAGCGCCACCGTTACCACGAGATTCCAGTACAGTTGCAGTGAACGGGTCATAATCAACACCGGCAGTATATTTATAAGGTGTTTTTAGACGACCTAATTGGACTTCACCAAAACCACCACTTAAACCAACGCGCGCTTCACGAGCGTTAGTGTGACCAACAGTTGTGGTACCATCACCAGCTGCATTACGAACTGTAGTTGCTGGTGCATTCCCATCAGCGGTATCTACTTGCCATTCATAACGGTAGTTGGCTTTCATACCACCACCTAAATCTTCAGAACCAGTCACCCATAAACGACCACGTTTGTTATCTTCTACTGCTGTAACGTCGCTAGTGCTGCCATTTTTGTCCCAGTCAGCGATTTCAGCTTGTAAATGACCGCCAATTGTTGGCGCGGCATTTGCTGCCATCGGTGCTGCGAATGCTGCAGCTACTGCTAATGCAATAATTTTTTTGTTCATTATGAACTCCTCATTATTATTTGTGTTTAAACATAAATTTATATTTGTGTTTGTGTTAGTTAGGCAAAACTCACGCCCTATTTATACGCCAGTGGTATCTTATACGCAACACTTATTTTCAAAAAAACAACATACCTCACACTTGTTGTTTTTTTGCTACAAAATGACTGTTTTGTGTCAAATAAATGGCGATATGTGGGAGGAGAGCGTTGCGCAGAAATAATAACATTCGAGACCACAAAAATTGGGCCAAAAAAAATCCAGCAATATGCTGGATTTTTTCGAAATGTGACCAGAACGTATGTAATACGTTGAGGAAATACTGATGAACCCCGGAGAGGTTCATTAAGTAAAAACGTTGAAAATTAACGTTTTGAGTATTGAGGACGTTTACGTGCTTTGTGTAAACCAACCTTCTTACGTTCAACTTCACGCGCATCACGTGTGACATAACCCGCTTTACGTAATGATGAGCGTAATGTTTCGTCGTAAACCATTAATGCACGTGTAATACCGTGACGAATCGCACCGGCCTGGCCTGTGTTACCGCCGCCTTTAACGAAGACGTTAAAATCGAAATCGCCTAATTTCTCGGCTGTTTCTAATGGCTGGCGTACAACCATACGTGACGTTTCACGACCAAAATATTCTTCAATTGCGCGGTTATTGATGGTGATTGTGCCGCTGCCTTTAGTCATGTAAACACGCGCTGTTGAGCTTTTACGACGACCAGTACTGTAATATGTTTCTGCCATGATTAAATTTCCAATGCTGTAGGCTGTTGTGCAGCGTGATTATGTTCTGAACCTGCATAAACTTTAAGTTTACGGAACATGTCACGTCCTAATGGGTTTTTAGGCAACATGCCTTTAACCGCTTTTTCAATGATCATTTCTGGTTTAGTTGCTTGCAACTTTTCAAAGTTCACCGTCTTCAAGCCACCAGGGTAACCGGTATGGTGGTGGTACATTTTATTCTTCATTTTGTTGCCTGTTACTGCAACTTTGTCTGCATTGATCACGACGATATAGTCGCCGGTATCAACGTGAGGAGTATATTCTGCTTTATGCTTTCCGCGCAGACGACGTGCAATTTCAGTCGCCAAACGACCTAATACTTTATCTTCTGCATCAATTACGAACCAATCGCGCTTGACAGTTTCTGGTTTGGCACTAAAAGTTTTCATTGTATCGCCTGTTCCGGATTAATAATTACATTGAGCTTCTGCTCAAAAAAGAGGCGGAATTTTACTCAAAGCAGCGCGAAGTTACAAGTAAATATTGCCATTTAAATCAAAACCCAACGCAAAGGCGCAAAGAACACACACAAAATTAATATTTTCAATAAGTTATAAATATCAATGTAGTGGTTTAGTTTTCTTATTCAATGAACCCCATAAAAACCTCTGCGTGGTTCAGCGTTCTTTGCGGCTCTGCACTTAATAAAACTTTGCTTCGCACGCTTTGTCAGTATTACCCTAACGTATTCCATACATTCTGGCATCACTTAATGAACCGCTATGCGTTTCGTCAGCATTACCCTAACGTATTCCATACATTCTGGCATCATTGAAATCTTTTGATCCTCACAAATTTCAGGCAAAAAAATAGCGCGGTAAAGGGGATTACCGCGCTTAAAGTAAATTCCATCCGTATTTGGAGGAGGATGGAGGAGTCAAAAACTCATTGATTCGCACTATCTGAATCAGTGATTGCTAATATAAGGGTTTACTTATGTAGTGTCAACTCTTTTGTTCGTTATTTATCCATTATTAAGGTAAAAGGCAAAAATCGGTGGCATAAAAGCAACCCGAAATAAACTTAAAGGGAAGGGGGATAAAAATGGATGATTCCCTCCCCTTCAAGGGGAGGGTTAGGGTCTGAGGGATCCCCCACGAAATTTAGAGTTATAGGTCATTGCGAGGAAACACTGAAAAACACGTGTTTTTCAGTGTTGACGCGGCAATCTCACGGTTAATCCCCTATGTCATGAGATTGCTTCAGTCACGTTGTTCTTTCGATGCCAGAACGTGCAGAGCACGTTAGGGTAATACTGACGAAACGCATAGCGGTTCATTAAGTGATGCCAGAACGTGCAGTGCAGCGCAGGTTAGGGTGGGGTGATTTAAACTCGCCCTCCCCCCCTGATAAAAGTGGATGATTCTCTCCCTTTGAATGGAGAGGAGGAATAAAATTAAAACCTTAACTGAACGGTATTATCTTTCGGGGCTTTTTAATTAATCTTTATTCTGCTACCAGCTTTTCATATTTCAACTGTAAGACTTCTTTTGACTCAACATTGTCAGGATCGACCAATATACAGTCTACTGGACAAACCTCTATGCAAGTCGGCTCATCAAAGTGCCCCACACATTCTGTACACAGGTTAGGGTCAATTTCATAAATTTCATCGCCTTGTGTAATGGCATTATTTGGGCACTCGGGCTCGCAAACATCACAATTTATGCATTCATCATTAATAAGGAGAGACATAGAAAACTCCGGTACAAGCTATAGCGCAAAATAAAGGCGCATATTAGCGTATTCTGTTATTTAATGCAGCAGCTACTTTTTCATGCACGAAGGGTGAGACATCTCCACCTAAAACGGCAACTTCCCGAACTAAGCTTGACGAAATATAGCTATATTGTTCTGCAGGGGTCAAAAACAGGGTTTCAATTTTATCGTTTAAGTGACGGTTCATACTGGCAAGCTGAAATTCATACTCAAAATCGGAAACCGCACGTAATCCACGCAAAATAACCTGCGCATCCTGTTTTTGTACAAAATCAACTAAAAGCCCATCAAACTGAATCACCTCAACATTTGGCATATCCGCCAAAACATCCTTGGCCAGTGTGACACGTTCATCCGCACTAAAAAAAGGCTGCTTAATACCCGCTCCACTTTGCCCACCGCAAGCAACCGCGAGAATCACGCGTTCAAAAATTTGTGAGGCACGCTGCACCAAATCACTGTGCCCATTAGTCAAAGGATCAAAAGTACCAGGATAAATTGCGGTGATTTTCACTCGGTAACGCCCTTATATAAAAAAATAAGATAAGAAGTATGTTAGCGCATTGCTTCGCTAAATTCGCTGAAATAAATAATAATTTACTTCACCAGCGGTTTTGTCTTTTAACTGTTTCCAGTTTTCCGGTAGCTCGGGTAATGACTGGCGCTTTTCAATTTCTAGATACAACATAGCCTTATCACTTAGCCAGGCATTGCTTTCTAATAGTGGCACCACTTTTTGCATAAAGTCCAAATGATAAGGCGGATCAAGAAAAACCAAATCATACTTTTTTGCTTCAGCTTTTAAAAATTTCACACCATCCATTTGTATCACTTCAGCTCTGTCATTAGAGTGGTCATTAGAACGGCCATTTGAATTGAGCAAATCCAAATGTGATTTCAGTGCGGTTGTCGCTTTTTTATGACTATCGACAAAAGTGGTAAAAGCCGCGCCTCGCGACAAGGCTTCTAACCCCAGGGCACCACTGCCGGCGAATAAATCCAGACAACGCGCACCATGAATTATTGGTGCAAGCCAATTAAAAATAGTTTCACGAACGCGATCCGGTGTCGGTCTTAAATTCGGCACATCCGGAAAACGAAGTTTTCGTCCACGCCATTCGCCACCAATAATGCGAAGTTGATTAGAAGCTTTCGCCATTTTTATATACTTTAATATTTCTAATTAAGAACTTTAGTGTTATTAATTAATATCGGTACCAACCGTAACCGCCAACATTTTATCAGGGTCAATACGACGTTTAAGCGCGTCTTTAATTTGTGCCAGGGTCACTGCATTAATACGTTGACTAAAATTTTTCAAATAATCCAAAGGTAAGTTATAAAAACCAATCACAGTTAAATAGTTGGAAATATCTTTATTGCTATCAATACGTAAAGGAAAACCGCCGGTAATATTTTTCTTTGAATGTAATAACTCTTTTTCACTCGGTCCGTCATTGACAAAGTCAGCCAGAGTCTTCTTTAACACGCCCATCGCTTCATCCGTTTGTTTATTACTGGTTTGCATGCCGATAATAAAGGGGCCTCGTTTTAGCATAGGGACAAAGTAACTGTAGCTACTGTACGCCAGCCCCCTTTTTTCACGAATCTCTTCCATAATACGCGAACCAAAACCACTGCCGCCTAAAATATGATTGGCAACGTAAAGGGAGAAATAATCTTTATCTTTTCGATGTACTCCCGTTTGCCCCATCATGATATGAGTTTGTGAGGAAGGAAACTCTTTATGAATTGAAGAGGCCGCGGCTAAGTTTTTAACAGCATTTAACTCAGCCGCTTTTTTTCCAACAGGAAGATGACCGGTCAATTGCTCTGCTAACTGTATTGCTTTTTGTTTATCGACATTACCCACGATTGTGACTAAGGCATTCTTTGCTACATAATACTGTTTATAAAAATGTATTAAATCATGACGGGTCATTTTTTTAATGCTTGCCATTGTTCCGATGCCCGGGTTTGCGTATGGATGTTCCCCGTACAAGTTTTTATAAAAAAGCTCATCAGCAATCGTGCCGGGGGATTGTTCTCGTCCATCAATAGCCACCAACACTTGTTTTCGTGTTCGCTCTAATTCTTTTCGATCAAAAACAGGCGCATTGATAATTGACTGCAAGGTGGTAATCGCCTGAGATAACCACTGTTCATCTGTTAAGGTTCTTAATTTAAGCGCCGCATAATCTTTTGTTGCGCTGGCACTAAAACGTGCGCCAACATTTTCAAAACGTTCAGAAACATCGTCAACGGTTAACGTTTTATTTCCGAGTTTAGAACCGTGACTCAACAAACCGCTGGTTAAAGTTGCAATTCCGGGCTTATTATTATCACGAACACTGCCTGCATCGAAAACAACATTAACATCGAGCAATGGCAATTCCGGGGCGTAGACATATAAAACTTTCACACCATTTTTTGTTTGCCATTGCTTAATATCAACACTCTTTTTTTCTTGTTTTTGCTGCATTACTTTTTGTGAGCCGCAACCCGACAGAGTAAAAACAGAAACAACAACAAAAAGGGTACTCACTAAAACTTTTTTATTTATCACTAACATTCTATTTCTCTTTATTTAAATGTCTTCCAGACAAAAAATTTAATATCTACAAGACAAAATTTTAATGTCGACCAGACAGACTTCTACGTGGTTTTACAGCGGCTAAAGGCTGGGGCTCAAGCACGGCAACCGTTAAAGTGTCATTAATTAAATATTTTTTAGCGACCGTCTGAATTTGCTCCGCAGTAACCTCACGAATGCGTTTTGTATATTGTTCATTTAAACGCCAATCCAAACCCACCGTTTCTAACATGCCAATTTGCATTGCCTGGTAAAAAATAGAATCTTTTTCATACACTTTTTCAGCAATTGTTTGTGCTTTAATCCGTTCTAATTCTTCCTTGCTCACAAGCTCTTTTTTTATTTTTTCAATTTCTTTGTCAATTGATTTTTCAAGTTGAGCAACACTATGACCCGCAGCGGGTGTGCCATCAATTAAAAACAATTCATCCAGCCTTGAAAAAATGCCGTAGCCGGTATCGGCACTGACCGCAATTTGTTGTTGCCGTACCAGTGATTTAGAAAAACGTGAACTGCTGCCGCCACTTAAAATATACGCCAAAACATCTAACGCATAAGGCTCCCATTTTTCTTTTGCTGTTTTATAAGACGGTACTTTATAGCCCATGACCATATACGGTAATCGCGCCGGTGCTTTTACGGTAATTCGACGTTCACCTTTTTGAGCGGCATCCAGACGGGGTTTGGTGACTGCAATTTTTGATGGTTTTAAGTCAGCAAAGTATTTTTTGGCCAACTCAAAAACATCCGCCGCATTAACATCTCCGACAACAACTAAAGTTGCATTATTCGGTGCATAAAATTTTTCATACCATTGCCGAAGATCAGAGACTTGCATACTTTCTAAATCATTCATCCAACCAATAATCGGTTGCTGATAGGGGTTATTGGTAAAGGCCGCGGCATAAAACTGTTCGGAAGTTAATGCGCTGGCATTATCTTCCGTACGCATTCGGCGTTCTTCCATCACCACAGCAACTTCTTTTTTAAACTCGTTTTCCGGGAGCGTTAGGTTACGCATACGATCCGCTTCCATTTCAAAACTCACTTTTAAGCGGCTCTTTTCGAGCTGTTGAAAATAGGCGGTGTAATCCCGCCCGGTAAAGGCATTTTCGCGCCCACCATTTTCAGCAATAATGCGTGAAAACTCACCCGCGGCATGCTTTTTGGTGCCCTTAAACATCATGTGCTCTAAAACATGAGAGACCCCCGTAATACCGCTGTGTTCGTAACTTGCGCCCACCTTGTACCAAACCTGGGAAACCACCACTGGCGCACGCTGGTCTTCTTTAACGAGGACTTTCATGCCGTTAGCCATTTTAAATTCATGTATTTCGCTCGCATGCGTGCTATTTACAGCCAGCACGCTCAATGCGATAAAACTCAATAACCGTATTCTCATTAAATTTGTTCCTGTTATAACCTAAATATTAAGTGCAATGACGTGGGAATAAGTCAGTGATAGAATAGCCTTTTATTTAACCTATTTCACAATAATTTCTACGACCGATAACTCCATGTTTAGTTTCCTAAAATCAAATAAAGATAAAAAAAATACCTCAGTTGAAGATGTCGCTGAAACAACGGCTGATGCAGAGATTCAAGCAACGACCATTGTAGAAGAAAAACCAGAGACGGTCGAAATTGAAGAAGCCTCATCAAAAAGTTTCTTTTCGCGCCTTAAAAAAGGCTTAGACCGCACCCGTCATGGCTTAGCTGATAGTTTAGCATCGGTCGTGCTTGGCGCAAAAACCATTGATGATGACTTAATGGAAGAAATTGAAGATCAACTCATTACCTCTGATCTGGGTATGGAAGCCACTACCCGCATTAGTCAAAATCTGACGCAACGCGTTTCACGTAAAGAGTTAAAGGATTCCGATGCCTTGTTTAGTGCTTTACGTGAGGAAATGCGTAGTATTTTAAGCCCTTGTGAACAACCTTTAGTCATTCCTGATCAAGATACACCCTTTGTGATTCTGGTATGTGGCATCAATGGGGCGGGCAAAACAACCACTATCGGCAAACTGGCAAAACGCCTGCAAAATGAGGGCAAGTCGGTCATGCTTGCCGCAGGTGATACTTTTCGAGCTGCTGCGGTTGAACAGCTCCAGGTATGGGGTGAGCGAAACAACATTCCCGTGGTTGCCCAAAAAGGCGGCGCGGACAGTGCCTCGGTTATTTATGATGCGCTTGAGTCTGCCAGATCAAAAAACATCGATGTACTCATCGCTGACACCGCAGGGCGATTACACACCCAAACAAACCTGATGGAAGAATTGAAAAAAGTAAAACGGGTGATGGCCAAGGTCGATCCATCCGCTCCCCATGAAGTGATGCTGGTTCTCGATGCCGGCACCGGACAAAATGCCTTAAATCAGGCTGAACAATTTCACCAGGCAATGCAACTGACCAGTATTACACTAACCAAGCTTGATGGAACCGCAAAGGGCGGCGTTATTTTTGCTGTCGCGCATAAACTAAAACTGCCAATCCGCTTTATCGGTGTTGGTGAAGCAATCGAAGACTTACGTGTATTTGCGGCAAAAGACTTTGTAAATGCTTTGTTTGATAAAAACGATTAAGCCTCTTACAAAAACCCAACGCAGAGCCGTAAAGAACGATGCCAGAACGTGCGGAGCAGGTTAAGGTAATGCTGACGAAACGCGTAGCGGTTCATTAAGTGCAAAGTTACGCAGAGAAATTATTTACTGATTTTGCTATGCCCCCACGAAATTTACCCCCTGTCATTACGAGGGAATAAAATGACCGAAGTAATCTCATGACAGAGACGATTAACCATGAGATTGCCTCGTCAGCACTAAAAAACACGTATTTTTCAGTACTTCCTCGCAATAACGGGCAAGGTTATATATTGTGAGGGATCGCTCCCTCTGAACTTGGCCATACTTTGCATTAAAATTTTTTTCATTGAAATGCTGTGCCCTTTGACCTAGCTATGTAAAAATAGGTCTAAATAACAATTAAAAAATAAAGACTTATGATTCGTTTTATAAATGCCAGTAAACGCTATAGCAGCGGCTTTGACGCCCTGAAAAATGTGAGCTTCCATCTCGCTCAGGGTGAAATGGCTTTTTTAACCGGTCACTCCGGTGCAGGGAAAAGTTCACTGTTAAAATTAATTGCATTACTGGAACGCTCTAGTCGTGGCCAGGTACTGATTAATAATTACAACTTATCAAAAGTCTCGCGTCGTAATATTCCCTACTTTCGCCGCAATATCGGTATTATTTTTCAGGATCACCAGCTGTTATTTGATCGCACCGTTTTTGATAATGTGGCTTTACCACTCATTATTGCCGGTTTTTCCCGTAAAGAAATTGGAAAACGGGTACGCGCGGCACTCGATAAAGTCGGGTTATTAAACAAAGAAAAAAAATACCCGATCACACTATCCGGTGGTGAACAACAACGTGTCGGCATTGCCCGCGCGGTGGTCAATAAGCCTCCTCTTATTCTCGCTGATGAACCGACCGGCAACCTTGATCCGCAGCTTTCAGCCGAAATCATGGGGTTATTTCAGGATTTTAGTGAAGTTGGGGTGACCGTGTTAGTGGCAACACATGATATTGCCTTAATTTCTCAGCTACCTTATCGCGTCTTAACTCTGGAAGAAGGAAAGTTAATTTCCGATACCGGTGCGAAGTGATGAGCACGAAAAAACGAAAAATACAAAACAAACCCAATATAGCAACATTGGTTAAGTCTTATTTTATCAGCCATATTCAGGTCTTCTTTTATAGCCTGGGGCAATTAAGCCGCGCACCTGTTTCAACTTTAATGACTTCGATGGTAATTGGCATTGCACTGGCTTTACCAACAGGTTTACATACCTTATTAAAAAATGCGCAACAGCTCAGTGGTGGCTGGGAAAGTACCACACAAATTTCCGTATTCCTGAAAAAAAATATTAGTGAATCACATGCACAAAAATTAAAATCAGATATTCAAGATTGGACCGATGTCGCCGCTGTGCAGTACATTAGCCGAAAACAAGCACTTGATGAATTTCAAAAACTGTCTGGTTTTGGTGATGCGCTAAAAGCCTTAAACAGTAATCCACTGCCCTCGGTTTTAATTGTTAAACCGAAGCTAACAGATAATAACCATCAATTAACACAACAGTTATTAAATAAGCTCAATCAATTACGTCAAACGGATAAAGCCCAACTGGATATGCAGTGGGTAAGACGACTCTACGCCATTATGGACATTATTGAACGTGGCGTGCTCATTCTTGGCGGTTTACTTGCGCTTGCTGTTTTATTGGTTATGGGTAATACCATTCGACTTGCTATTCAAAACCGCAGTAAAGAAATTGTTGTTATGAAGCTGATTGGTGGCACCGATGCTTTTATTCGCCGCCCTTTCCTTTATACTGGATTTTGGTATGGTTTATTTGGTGGCGTTATCGCGTGGCTACTTGTGAGTTTTGCCTTATTGAGCATTAGCAGTCCTATTGAAAAGCTGAGCTTACTCTACCAAAACCAGTTTGAGCTTAGCAGCCTGTCTTTTTTCGCTACACTAATGTTGCTTGCACTGAGTATCTTTCTGGGCTTAGTCGGTTCGTGGTTTGCTGTAAGTCGTCATATTAAAGAAATCGAACCGGAATGAAATTAACACGAGAATCATAATTGTATGAGTGAAAATATTATCCGTATCCTCATCGTTGATGGTTCCAGCCTTTCACGTCAAATCTTGTCGCGCATTCTTCATGATGAAATGGCTGAAGTGGAAGTCGATCTCTGTCAAAGTGGCGAAGAAGCTGAGCAAAAATTAGACAAGGGCAATTATAACCTCATCACCACGGCACTCATGTTACCCGACATGGATGGTCTACAGCTATGCCGTTATATTCGCAGCTCAAACGAACATAAATATACCCCCGTTGTTGTTGTTTCAAGTGATGCTGACAAGCGCTTATTGCAAGAAGGATTTAAAGCGGGTGTTACCGACTACTTTGATAAATCAGATGGTTATAAAGCATTTGGCAGCTTTATAAAATCATTCATCCAGTCTAATTCTAATTTGGTTGGCCACGTCTTATTCATTGAGGACAGTAAAACAGCCGCTGCTGTTATTTGTAAAATACTTAAAAAACATGGCTTAAAAGTCACTCACACCACTTCTGCGGAAGAAGCAATTGACCTGCTTGAAAAGCAACATAATAATGAAATAGACAAAAACGAAAAATCAGCACAAGCCTTTGATCTTGTGATTACAGACTTTCACCTCAACGGCACATTAACCGGTGGCGACTTGCTTTACGCCATTCGTACTCGCTTCCATTATTCGCAACAAAAATTACCCGTGTTGGTCATTACCGGCAATGATGACCAGACAACACAAGTCAAAGTATTTAATGCTGGCGGCAATGATTTCGTTAGTAAGCCTATTTTAGAAGAAGTGATTATGGCTCGCGTTAGAATGCTGTTACTCATCCACCACCAATTCGAAGCTCTGCAGCAGCAAGCAGAAAAAATGCGCTGGATAGCGGCAACCGACAGTCTCACGGGCGTTCGCAGCAAGCGTTACCTGCTTGATAACGGAGAAGACTATATTCAAAACTCCGCGAACCAACCCGTCTGGGCCATGCTCATCGATATTGATTTCTTTAAAAAGATCAACGACACACTGGGTCACATAAATGGTGATCATGTGCTTGCAGAGCTGGGTACAAAGTTGAACCAATCATTCCCGACAGACATGGTGATTCGTTTTGGTGGCGAAGAATTCGCTGTACTTATGATTAATTTGGATCAAAAAGAGGCCTCTCGACAAGCTGAAAAATTGCGCCAAGAGGTTGAGATTCTAAAACCAGCGGGCGTAAAAATTACGATCAGTATAGGCTTAGCAAGCATGCAAGACCACCCAGACAGCAATTTAACAAAAATCCTGGCACTAGCGGATAAGGCGCTTTACCACTCCAAGGGAAATGGGCGAAATCGAGTGTCAATTTACCAGTCAGAAGGGATAAAGGTTTCAACTATTCACCCATGAACAAGCAATAACCCCACAAAAAATATAATTACTTTCAATAAAATCAAAGAGTTACAACATTTAATAAATTGAACTTTGTTAAGCATTGGCACTCTAATCCCTCGAGTGCTAATATGGTTTAGTGCTAATATATAAAACAAAGCCTAAGGGGTTCGATATGAGCAAAAGTCTCCAATTACAATTTGCAGTGCCATCAGACAGCCTAGAATCGTATTTGTCGGCAGCGCGAAATATTCCTATTCTCAGCGCAGAAGAAGAGCGCGAACTTGCAATCCAATTACAAGAGCATGGCGATCTTGAAGCGGCGCAAAAACTGGTTTTATCACACCTTCGTTTTGTCGCGCACGTTGCCCGCAGCTACACCGGTTATGGATTAGCCCTTGCCGATTTAGTCCAGGAAGGTAATATCGGCCTCATGAAAGCGGTTAAGCGCTTTGATCCAACTGTAGGTGTGCGCCTGATTTCATTTGCGGTTTACTGGATACGCGCAGAAATTCATGAATATATTTTACGCAACTGGCGTATTGTTAAGATCGCAACAACAAAAGCACAGCGTAAATTATTTTTTAACCTTCGCAGCAAAAAGAAAAAGCTTGGTTGGTTTAACGATGAAGAAGTTAGCTCTGTTGCTGAAGACCTTGGTGTTAAACGCACTGATGTTTTAGAAATGGAAAAACGATTAAGTGGTTTAGACATCGGCTTTGATGGTCCGGATGATAATGATGAAAATATTAGTCCTGCGCCAGCAAATTATCTTGAGGATAATAGCCTTGAACCTGCACAGTTAGTCGAACAATCTAACTATACTGAAAATCAGGAAGCACGCTTGTACTCTGCGTTAAAAGATCTTGACGAAAGAAGCCGTGATATTTTGCAGCAACGTTGGTTGAGCGATAATAAAGCGACGCTGCATGAGCTGGCTGCGCGATACAGTGTATCAGCAGAACGTATTCGACAACTTGAGAGCAATGCCATTAAAAAATTACGTAATGTCATTGGCGAAGCTGCTTAAATTAAAATATCTTCTAATCGAAAAGCCTCTTTAAATATAAAGGGGCTTTTTTTTCTGATATAAAATCACCTTAGTTTTGGAACTACTATGGTAATTAGCTTAAGGGAATCATTCTTCATTCTTTTTTTTCATTTCTGCTTTAATTTTTTCATCTTCACCTTCTAACTTTTGCTTTATTTTATACATTTCATTCTTTGCTTGTTGCTCGCCCCCTTCCTTTCCACCTTCATACATAGAAGAAAATTCACTCATCATTCCTTCAATTGTATCGGTAGCATTTTGTAAACGGGCTTCTAACGATGCGACTTCTACCCTTAATGTTTCATTTTCCTTTTTCATTTTTAAATCTCTGGATTTTTTACTGTCGCCATCTAAATCAACATCATCAACATCCGGCTGCTGTGCAAGAAGCTCAACATAACTACCTACCAGAGAATGAATTTCAGAAGTTGTTGATTTTAGTAAAGTGGTATCTTTATTTATAGAAAACTTAACCAGATGTTCATACAATTGTTTTTCATCTTGAATAAGAGTATCAATATTAACTTCATCATCATCGCTATATTTATCTTTAATTATGCTAAACATTTCTCCCCTTTTTGAGGAAGTAAGACCTTTAATAAATGAAATTAAATCTTTGGTTGTATTTCCTTCTTTTTTGTTTTTAACAAAGAAATAAACACCAGCAATTAAAGAAATAAAGAGCAACACTCCCCCCAACTCAGCAAAAATAACAATATACGTTAATAAAGTATCATTCACGATTTATCTTCCTTTGCATTGTCTTCATTAGATACTTCAGCTTCCTTAGCTATCTCTTCTATCTCTTCTATCTCTTCTATCTCTTCTATCTCTTCTATCTCTTCTATCTCTTCTATCTCTTCTATCTCTTCTATCTCTTCTATCTCTTCTATCTCTTCTATCTCTTCTATCTCTTCT
>Ga0316209_1000965_pt1 | contig 36586 bp, 36 predicted proteins | sample 6monopyrite_MG_FD_204945 | JGI IMG/M metagenome (GOLD analysis project Ga0316209, IMG submission 204945) | Microbial mat bacterial communities from mineral coupon in-situ incubated in ocean water Damariscotta River, Maine, United States -... | ecosystem: Environmental > Aquatic > Marine >...
TCTCACTCGGATTCGAACCGAGGACCCCTACCATGTCGAGGTAGTGCTCTAACCAGCTGAGCTATGAGACTAAATTTACAGGTGCGAATTGTATAGCTTGGGAGGAATTTGTCAAAATTGATTTTGCTATTTAACTAAATAAAAAGACTTTTCGTTTATATTAAAAATAAAATTAAATATTCACATCAATAATTATCATGTATATTATTGCTTTCATATTTTAAAGTATATTTTGCTGCAAGATCAAAATGATAGGCTAAACATGTACCACAGTTTTATTGAGCTATTCAGTTCACAAGAAAAATTAAGTGAAAAATGGCTTTTATTGCTTATCTTCCTCTTTCCAATCGCTGGTCCCGTAGTTCGACACTGGAATACCTCTATTTTTGTTTTATTATCCTTAACCTCCTTGTATTTCTTATTTACCAAAAAAGACCGCAAAATACTTCTGAAAGCAGAAAAAATTTATCTTTGGACATTTTTCCTTTTCTTTTTAGTTTTTATTATAAGTACAACTACAAATGGATATAGTTGGGAAAAAATTAATGCTGAAGGGCTGGGTACAGAAATAGATTTTCTTCTGTTTATTCCGATCTATTTATTAATTAGAGAAAATCATTATGCTAAAAAAGCCCTTTTTACAGGAATCCTGCTGAGTATTCCTGTTATATTTCTTTTTTCACTCTATGAATATTATTATAACCCGCCTAACTTCATAGACAATGGATTAAATGGAGCGTATTCTCAACTTTTTCTTGGCCCTATTACTTCACTTTCATTGCTCATGTCTTTTTATGCTTACAAGCAATGGTTTAATAATAACCGTTGGCTGTGGTTTCTTGCCCCTATGTTTATCTTTATGGGGCTTTTCACAATAAGCCTCTCAACTGCGAGAATTGCTTACCTAATCATTTTCTTTGGTAGTTTTATACTTGTATTACTACATATGAAAAGTATAAAAATGACTCTAGTGTCTTTTATATTAATTATATTAACCGCGACATCTGTCTATCAAATTGATATTGTTAAATCTCGATTAGAAACAGCATTAATAAATTACTCTAACTATTTTACAGAATTGAATGATGTGAAAAATGGAACAAATACAAGTGTTGGGAAGAGGCTTGAGGTGTGGCGATCATCGCAATATATTTTTAAAGAGCGCCCTTTGGTTGGGATAGGTAATGGTAGTTACCCTACTGTAATTAAAAAATATATTGAAAAAGATCTCGTTAGCCCTTCTGTAATAAAAATGGGGCATGCGCATAATACATTCGTCGAAGCACTTATATCTAAAGGTCTTGTCGGACTAATAATATTACTAATGATATTTTATTTTCCCATTTATGTTGCCTGGAAAAATAAAAAATTCGCCCATTTAAGTTTTGTGATGGTGAGTTCTTTTGCTTCTATAATTACATTGATATCGATAGGAGAGTCGATGTTGATAAATAAAAATAACGGTGTAGCATATTTATTAATTTTTAGTGCTGTATTATTTTCTTCTTTGATCCAAGAAATAAACAAAACAAAAAAACAAGCACCTTAACTATTTTTGTATTTATTCAGTTCAACTATGGGTGTTTTAGATACATTTTCAATATTGCTTTTTTTCCACAATAAATCTTCATTTCCTCCGGAAGGCGCATATCCTTTTACTACTTCAATAAGTAATTGGCGAATTTTTTCACTATTTAAGTCATTAATAAAATATTTCAATCGCTCTAAATATGTTTGAATTTCATTCCAGCTATATGCGTCTTCTTCAGCTCGCATAATTCTGGGGTGTAATGTGCCAGTTACATTATCACCTATCAGTAGCTCTTCGTATAATTTTTCACCAGGCCTCAGTCCAGAGTATTCAATTTCAATATCACCATCAGGTGTATGTTCATTTTTTACCGTAAATCCCATTAAATGAATCATTTTTGTTGCCAATTCATTAATTTTTACCGGCTCTCCCATATCAAGAACAAAGACATCTCCCCCCGTGCCTTCACCCATTGCGCCAGCCTGAATAACCAGTTGAGCAGCTTCGGGGATAGTCATGAAGTAACGAATAATATCAGGGTGAGTTACAGTAACAGGCCCTCCCTGTTTTATCTGCTCTCTAAATAAAGGAACAACGGACCCTGATGATCCTAATACATTCCCAAATCTCACCATAGAAAATTTTGTGAATTCAGACTGAGTAGCTAGTGCTTGAAGGATTAACTCGGCAAAACGTTTACTCGCGCCCATGACATTAGTTGGGCGTACGGCTTTATCTGTAGAAATCAAGATAAATGTACTAACATTATTTTCTAAAGCAGATTTAGCAACAGTATATGTTCCTAAAGTATTGACTCTCACGCCCTCAACAACATTGTGTTCTACCAAAGGCACGTGTTTATAGGCCGCAGCATGATAAATTGTTTCAACAGGATAGTGTGAGAGCACTTCAGAAACCAGGCTCTCATTTGTTACGCAACCTAAAATTGGAATAAGATCAATCTGCCAGTTATTATTCTGGATTAACTTTCTAAATTCCTGTTCAATTTGATACAAATTATATTCAGACTGTTCAAATAATATAAGCTTTTGTGGGGCGCGACTTAAGATTTGTCGGCATAACTCTGAGCCAATAGAACCACCGGCTCCTGTTACCATGACAATGTTATCTTTGATACACGCGTCAAATAATGTTTTATTGGCTGTAACAGAATCCCTCCCCAATAAATCCACTAAATCAATTTCTTTAATATCTTCAAGCTTGATTTTTCCATCAGCAACTTCTGTCATACTGGGTAGTGTACGGACGTGCACGGGATATTTTTCTAAAAGCTGTATAACTCTTTTTCTACGCGTATGTGATGCTGAAGGTATAGCAAGAAATATCTCATCAATACTTAGCTTAGGAATAACACTATCTAAATCTTTAAGTGAATACACTCGTAACGAATTTATACTATTATTATGAAGTTCTTTTTTATCGTCCATAAAGGCAATGGGCTTATACTCTTTGCTATAGCTTAAAACAGTTGCTAGTTGCATACCTGCCGTGCCTGCTCCATAAATAAGCACGTTTTTCTTTAGGTTATTCTGCCGTGGGCTAATAATGTCAGCACCAACAAACCACCAACGAACAATCATTCGACTACCACCAATAAATAAAATAGCTGCAAGCCAATTTATGAGTGTAATAGACCGAGGTATTCCTTCAAAACCAACATAAAAAACAACAGTTGACCAAACAACTGCATATAAAGTAACAGCTTTAATTATTGACCATAAAGCACGAAAACCAATGTAACGAACAATAGCCCTATATAAACCAAATTTAATAAAAAGAGGAATTGCTATTAGTGGGGTAATAATAAAAAGCCAATATTCACCTTTGTCTATTTGATAAAATTGACCAAGTCGCATCGAAAATGATGCCCATAACGCTAAAAACAGCATCATCACATCCGCAAATAACATGATTAGCTGTTTTTTGAATCTAGATAACCTTAAAAACTGACTAACAAATTTATTCAAATTGGCCTTCTTTTAATAATTATGATTACTTATAACGACTATACCTGCATTGAACTTTAATGCTAATATTATTAACGGCACATAGGCAAGCAAGACTATGAATATTGAAACACCTTCGTACCAATATATCAGATTTGCAAGAGGAAACAACCAGAAAATATTAATTACAATAGTTGCGAACGTAACTCGCTTATGCCCCCATTTCCTAGCCGCATGTTGATAAGCATGACTACAGTGGGCTTCATACCACTTATTACCATTCAAAATCCGTCTGAGTAAAGTGATTCCTGAATCAACTAAAAATACACCAAATAAAACTAGCCAAATCCAAATTGAGCCACCGTCTAAAACATCTGCATAAGCAATCAGACCTAACATTAAACCTAGAAAGCCACTGCCAACGTCTCCCATAAATATTTTTGCGGGAGACCAATTTAAAATTAGGAAACCCATTGTTGATGCTGCAAGAACTAAAGAGACAAAACTAAGATTTTCTATTCCATTTAACCAGAAAAAAAATGCCGCCCCAGAAGCAACAAAAACGGTTTCGGAGGCTGCAATACCATCTATACCATCCATAAAATTAAATAAATTAAGTAACCAGACCAGAAGAAATGCAACACTCACAATCCCAATTAAGCCTGGATTAACGGTAAAACCAAACAACAGAAACTCAGGCAGCTCTCCTAAAAAATATATCGCCCAAAAGGCCGCGCTGAAATGAGATAACAAACGCCATCTTGCAGGTATATGATCTTTATCATCCCAAAATCCAACACCAGCAACTAATATACCAGATCCAATTAAAGCAAAAACAATACCTGTCGCTAATAAATCACTCAAACCTATTACAGCAAGAAAAGTAATAACAATAGATAAACCACCTCCACGAGGTGTTGCGATACTATGTGAACTACGCTCATTGGGAACATCAAGAAATTTTGTTTTTATAGAATAGCGTCTAATCAACTCAGTTAGCAAAAAAGAAGAAAAGATAATTAAAATAATCATTAACCAAGTATTCATAAAGATTGTGACTCAAGAAAGTGTTCTGCTGTTAGCCGCAAGCCTTCATCAACACTAATTAGTGGTGACCAATTTAATAATTCCTTTGCTTTGCTAATATCTACTTGCAAAGAACCACAAAGTCGCCGTGCCAAATCCTTTTTACCTATAAGGATTAAACACAACTCAATTAGCTGATGATTTACAGGTAACAGCCTTGACTTCTTACCTAGCGCTCTTGCAACACGATTTAAAAGTTCAGTTGTTGACAAATCATCACCATCAGAAACTAAAAACACTTGATTTGCGGCAGCAGGATGATCAATACAGGTTAGGATGAAATCTATTAAATTATCTAACCCAATAAGACTTCGTTTATTGTAGATTGTTCCGAAAGGTAAAGGTACACCCGCATACAACCATTTCATCATAGAAAGAAAATTTGCCTTTGCGCCAGGTCCATAAATTAGAGGCGGACGAATAATAACAACTTCCATTTTTGTTTTTTGTGATAGTTCCAACAAACCCTGCTCAGCTTCATATTTAGATAGCGCATAAGAATCAACTGGTATATATTTTTCATTTTCAGTAAATGGAAATTCGGAGCGTGTTACTTCACCATTTACTTTAATGGAGCTTAAATATATAAAACGTTTAACACCTAAATTCGCCGCTTGTCTCGCCAAATTCAGCGTAGCCTCTGTATTAGTACGACGAAACTCCATTAATGGATTACTAGCCTTGTCTCGCATAATATGGACTCGAGCAGCTAGATGAACAACAATATCTATGTTATCCAGCTCTCTTTGCCAGCTAGTACAAGGCATGATATTTCTGACAGCTACTTGCTCGACAAACTCTGGAATAGATTCAGAGTTAGACCTTACTATACCTCTTACAATATTCTTTCTTTCATGTGCAATGTTAGCTAGAGCAGATCCAACAAAGCCAGATACACCAGTAATTAAAATTCGTTTCAACGGATATCCTGTGGTTTTCTCAAGAACTCTAAAAATTTAAAGGGAACCTTTAACAATACAAGAAATAAATTTGTGTAAATACCATTCTTCTTACATGCATGAACTATTTCTGAGTTCAATAAAATACTGTTTTTTATTCCCAAAGTACTAATACCTCCCGCACGCATTCTTACGAGAACCTTATTAATACGAGAATAAGGTAATTTGTGCACCATAAGCATACGAATAAACAGTTCATAATCTGACGCAATCTTATAATCTAGAGAATAAGTACCAACCTGCATATATGCAGAACGCTTAAAAAAACTTGCTGGGTGCGGCGGCATCCAACCAAATCTTAGTTTCCAAGTCCTAAATTTTTCCGAATTATAGAATCTAATTATTTTATGAGTATTTGATGCTTGAACTAAAACAACATCACCAAATACCAAACTCGACTCTGGATTAGACTCAAATTGATTTATAACATCAGAAATCACTTTAGAATTTTCAAAAAAATCATCCGAATTCAGAATACCAATTACATCTCCCGTTGCTAACTGTATACCTTTATTCATGGCATCATAAATACCCTTATCAGATTCTGAAATAATGGAATCCACGCAAGTAGGATATTCTCGTATAATATCCAGCGTGTCATCATTCGAACCACCATCTACAATTATATATTCAATACTTGGATAATCCTGTGTTAGCACCGATTGAATAGTATCTCGAATCGTTTTATCGCTATTAAAGCATACTGTTATAATAGAAATTTTTAGGCTCATAATTTTATGTGATTGACTATTAATTTTTGAAAACTACACTCTACTGCAAGTTACATCAAACATCATCTTTGCTACTGAGTCCCAGTCTTTAGGGATAGCACTTAACTGATCTTTCCAGTCTGGCCACCAACAAGAATTACGGCGTGTATTTAATTCTTTAATAGCCGTATGAAGTGAAGTTACGCTATGAGGATCAAAGTAAATAGCTTGATCCCCACATAATGTCCGCGCATAAGGTAAGTCAGGACAAATAATTGGTAACCCCACCCACATCGCTTCGACTAATGGAAATCCAAAACTTTCTGAAAGAGAAAGAAAAAGAAGGGCATCTGTATTTCTATATGCATTCAAAACTGCTTCAGTCTCAAATTTATCACGACATCGCAACCAAGGTATAGATCTATTTGGATTTAAGTTATCAGGAATTGTTAATGTAAGTTCTGATATAGGCCAATTCGTTAGGTGGTTAATTTCACTCAATAATTTGTGATTTTTATGTGGATAAGCTGCTGCCGGATAAAAAAGCCTTAAACCACTTCCAATTTTACTATAAAATTTAGTTCGTTTTAATTGAGATACAATCAACCAATCAGGTGCGGGTTGCGCAATAATATGAATACGTCCCTTAGTTTCAGGATAGCTCTCAATAAGTGATGACTTCATCGCTTCGGTTTGAACTATAAAGTTAGAAACATATCGTATATTGCGCCGAAATAACCATCTCGCGATCCGATACTTAATAGCACCTAGTTGTCTGCCAGTACTAGAACCACGTATCAATAATGGCGTTTGTACAAAAACAGTTTGGCTAGATTTACATTTTAGTGGAATATCACCAAAAACTAATAGTGGAATCTCACCATAAAATTTACTCCCTAATAATGTACATTCTAGTAGTCTTGAAATTGCGTTAGGTAAATATCGTTTATAGTATGATTTTACCGTCTCATCAGCAAACATTGTAAAGTTAGAGAGTTTACTACCTACAGGAAGGTAAACCTCATCTACCTTATAGAGAGACTGTCTTACTATTGCTGGAAGAAGAGATTGGAGGAGGCGTACAGATCCTAAACCAGCAATATTCGTAAGGTGTAGTCGAATAGCTACCCTTTCATCCGCTTTATTCATTGCAACAGTCTTGCTAGCATTCATATTCCATTCCCATTTATCCCATATTTTGTATCACTCTTATAAAACTCATTTCTAATATTAATTAGGTGTTCCTTACATCCTTTTGACCTGTACCCCGTAAAACGGACATAGATTATACAGCCATTTGTTCAAACTTAAGTGGTGATATATTACCTAAGTGTGAATGTCTGCGTTTACAATTATAAAAGCCTCAATGTATTGAAACAAGCTTAAACGTGCTTCTTGAATATTTTTATAGTGCTAGTGGTTTACGTGTTCTTTTTTAACGTACCAAAAAAACTTTCTGCAACGGCGTTGTCCCAACAACTTCCTTTTCGATTCATACTTATGTTTAGCATTTTTAGTTTAGTTTCAACCTCTTTATAGACACTCTGAGAGCCTCGAACTAAATGAAACAACTCATGCAAACAACCTCGATTCTTCTGTGCGTTATTAATCGCTTCGCACACTAATGAACTTCGCATGTGGCTAGTAGCGAGTTGTCGTCCGACAATCATTCGAGAACATGAATCAATGATCGTGGCCAAGAAAATCCACCCTGCCTTTAAGAAATATGCGAATATATTCTATAGCATACATAGTAATATTCTTCTAAGAAAAATTTATTCATACCAATGAGGCATTAAGTTTATTAACTTAAAATAATTTTTTATTGAGAATATATTTTAGAAAATTCAAAATTTTTACTATATGAGACACTTAATAATTTTTTAAATAAATCAATCATGCGTTAATAACTCATCATCAAATCATTAATAATATAGCACAGTTCCAGACTGCTGGAGCTTACCTACATTGATCACAACTAACAATTATTTATTGTGAATCCGATCAACATTATATGGGGGTTTCTCAAAGTTGAAATTAAATATTACCGGGAGATAAACTGACAATAAAACAGACATTAATAAGTTAGCTGGAAACGACTCTAGTACTGATGTCGTCAGTCCAAACAGTATATATATAATTACGAATTGTAATATATCTTCTCTTCGTAATAAATATGCCTTTAATGCAAATATAAAAAGAAATGTCAAAAAAAGCAAAAATGGTACGAAACCAAGATTTACAAGTAAAGCTGAAAAAAGACTTTCAGTCGGAACTCCTACGTTATCAATACCTAAATAGTTTGATAAAAGATATGCAGTTGATGTCCCGTATCCGAAATTCTCGGAAAACAAGTTTGAGCTTATAAGTAAATCTTTAAATATTTCATACCTTGCCCCAAATGACTGCTCTACAATCCCTGTTCTACCAGTAAAGAACTCTAAAATAGGTATTGATGAAACAGCCAGTAAAGGAAGGAATAATATTACTAACTTCCCAACCTTCATTTTTTGAGAAATATTGACTATATAGACCGTAATCAATGCTATCACACCAGTTCCGGATGCTGTCAATAAAATGCTAAACGGTATTAAAAGTAATAAAAACATCCTATTATTATCATGCTTCATATAATTTAATGTAAAAAACAGTACCATGATTGAAAAAAAGGCTGAAGTACTTGGGATAAAGAGAATACCAGGATTACGAAGAGACAAACCAAAAGAACTTACCCCGTACCAATGCCCCGAATAAAAAAGCTGAAGCACCTGAAAAATAAAGTGCACCACAAATAGTAGCGCAAGTACATTTGCTAAATGATATAAATAATTTTTGTTCACTACCCCCAACAAGAGAAAAGCAAGAATAAATGGTATAAGCCACCTTATACCGATTACAAAACTTAAAAAAGAGGTATCAATGGATATTAATACTGAGTACAAAGAAACACAAATAAAAGCAAAAGCGATAAACATTTGCTTGTGGATTTTTTGACGTTTTAACAATAATGCAACAGACAGAAAAAGCACTAAAATAATTAAAAAATCTTTTATTATTTTGATCTCAAGCGGCGTTTTAAGACTAGCCTGATCAACTACATTACCAGTAAATAGCACATATACTTCACCATAATTATATAGAGGAGTCAACAATAGCGCCACACTAATAATTCGCAGTATCGTATCTTTTAATGAAATAGAGAATAAGTCACGTTTCACTTTTATTCACCAAAACAACGGATATATTCATTCACTTGCTTTATATCTTTTCTCACAAGTTGTTCATTACCGCCAATTTCCATTAAAACACTATTACTAGTATCCGACATAATTTTTTTTATTATCCTTTTAAGTTCGCCATCGATACTGCTATCAAATAAATAACCATTTACACCTTGCTCTATAAGCTCTGAAGCTCCGCATTTATTTGAAACTATAACAGGGACACCAAAAAATAATGCTTCTTCAACAACCAATCCCCAGGGTTCGCGAACACTTGGCAAGATTAAAAAATCATGATTAAAATATATTTCTTGTATCTCTTTATTATCAATATGTTTTTCAAATGAAATATTTTTACTTGCTAACTTTTCTAAATCATCCTTTAAAGGACCTGAGCCTATAATCGTTAAAGAGCAGCTTGGTAATTCATTAAACGTAGATACCAGCATATGTAAATTCTTTTCAGTAGAAAGACGCCCCATATATAAATATCTATGATCAAATTCCTTTTTACTAAAACCAGACTTTATCGCAGGTTTATTAATAATCCCTACCCCTCTCGTCACCCTAATATTTCCAGAAAAATTTAATTTTTTCAGTAAATCTACATGCAGATCGCCAGACGCAAAAACAGTGTCAATTCTTGATAAAAAAATCTTTTTAACCCTCCCCCTAAACCCTGCAACATTGCTTTCAAAAACCGTTGACTCCAGAGTCAGGCAATTCTTTTTTGTAGTGCTTAACAAAACAATCCACCAAAATTCAAGAAGGTCCCAACCACCAACAACAATTCGCTGAAAGTTGAGTCCTCTGATAATTTTAGTTAATTTGATAACACTCGGAAAAATAGATCTATTTTCAAAAAAACCTTCTTTTATAACAACATAATCAAAATCACATTTCAAACTTACAAAATCTTTTGTTCTTTGAGCAGATCCAGAGGCAATAAATATCACATAAATATTTAATTTTTTGGATATAGCATTATATAAATTTGTTTTATAAAACGCAGGTAGGTGTGTAACTATTACAAAATCATACATACTTATTTACTCAAAGATATTTTCGTTACTTAGGCATGAATTAAGTAGACAATATAAAAATAATAACGGCATTAATTACTTGATATCTTTAACTTTTTTAAAGATAATGTTAGCCGACAAATTTTTATTATTGCGTATAGCTCTGATGGCCTTACCTAAAGCAATTGACACCAGCTGCCCTGACTCATTTCCTACATGATCACCGCTCTGGATAATTAAACTATCAAGTCCTAATTCATTACCAACTATGGCTGGTAAATCAATAAAACAACTATTTTTCATCCACTTTAACCACGTGTAATATCTTAGACCAAGAAACCTAAAATCGTGCTCAATGGGACTTAGCATACAAACAGTCCCTATTGAATTCAAGCTATCCAAATGACCTAAATTATTTTTCCATAATTTATTTCCATTATCTATATCCACATTTACATGCTTCATTTCCTCACTCCAGTGGGTTATAGACTGCACCTTATTAACCGGTCCAAGACGGGCTTTTTTAGTAAAATTTCCAACTAAAGTAACAGTATCAGAATCAACAGTTTTTAAAAATTGAACATTTAATAAATCATGCGGATCTTTACTATTAGCTGAATTTTTATTTGATGAAAAATAATCAGCAAGTCTAATTTTCGCACTCCAAAAAGGATTCCATGCTTCCAATATTAGATTTAGCTGCTTAGTATACTTCCTCCATATAGCATACGAGAATAATGATTCTCCTTTAAACTCAGCCATTGACAATTTAGTAATATTTTCCTTATCTCTTTGTAACTTGACGTATTTTTTTAAACTCTTACAGTCACTAAGATTTAACTTTATAACTTTATATTGTTCATCATTCCAAAACCGTTTAGTGCTATTTAATGCTCTTTGATGGTGAAGCGCCCAAGAAGCCACGATCAAACCTTTTGGTTTCATTATGCATTGTAAAATCGTCTTGTAAAATTCTACAGTGAAATCAGTTAATAAATTCGATTCAAATCCTAGAAGACCAACACTCAAACCACTGACATTAGAAATTGTTTTAGTATCTAAACCCCACGTAGCAGTGCTATCCCCAATTATAACAACGTCAAATTTCTCCTCTTCAAAATGCTCAACAGAATAAGCCTGCTGTCCCCAAAGAGAATGCGTTCGCCTTGACTTGTAAACATAGTCTGCATGACTTAAATCGACATTATATGTTCTTGATATTATTTCATATTGGGTCCATAAAGGATTAATCATCTTCCCCTTACTTTTCTCATATAAATATGCAGGATAATTACTGGGTTGATTTGGTTTGATTTTACCAGACAGCGCCCCTTGATTAATCCAAGTAAAACTAAAAAAAATAATGGTAAAACTAATTATTTTAAGATTAGTCATAACGCTAAAAATCGAAATATATGAATGGTTGAGATTCCCCAGCGAAAAACATACACAGAAAAATGAATACTGGTATCATAAAAATACCTTTCTTAGTTGCTTTCAAGTCCTTATTATTGACAGTATAGGGTTTTATAGAAAAATCAAATATAACAAACAACAAGTATAATAATATAATCACGACATTATATGGCGTATTTTCATATTCAAAAACAAACAAATTACTGAGTAAATCCAGAGCATCTGAAAAGGAAAGGAAAAAGAATGACCAAGTAACGGAGACGAAAGAAAACGTTATGAATATAGCAATATAATTATGAATATGTATCTTAGTTCTCAATAACTTCTCTAAAGATAAAGCTCCTCCATGAAGTCCTCCCCATATCACAAAATTCCAAGCAGCCCCGTGCCACAAACCACTAAGAAAAAAAACAAGCATAATAACCAGAAGACCTGAAGTACGGCTTAAAGTATTTCCACCTAAAGGGATATATATGTAATCACGAAACCATGTAGTAAGGCTGATATGCCAACGACGCCAAAATTCGGTTAACGAAACAGCTTGATAAGGATAATTAAAGTTTGCAGGAATAGTAACACCCATTAACAAAGCAAACCCTATAGCCATATCACTATAACCTGAAAAATCACCATAAATCTGGACTGAAAAACCAACTATTGTTGCAGCTGCATCTATTGAGCTCATCCCATCAATTCCTAAGCTAATATTTTGATTTACATAACCAGCTACACCATCTGCAATTACAATCTTTTTATATAAACCAGCTGTAATTAAAACTAAAGCAGTAGCATAATCGCGCTTTTCAAAAGGTGTGATTTCTTTGAAAAGGAAGGTATTACTTCTAAGTATTGGCCCTGATGCTAAATGTGGCCAGTAAGTTAAAAAATTTAGCACCGATATTGAACTAACTGATGTAAACCTTTTGGGATTATGGAAATGATCAACCAGGAAACCAACCGCTGTAAAAGTATAAAAAGATATCCCCAAAGGTAATGCCAAGCCTGTTGAAAACGAATAACCAAAGCTTGTTGCGAAAAAATCAAAATATTTAAATATTAATAGAGGCAATAAAATAAAAACAACACCAACCCATAATTCAAAAAAATTTCTATTCTTTTTTGTAAATTGAACGAGAAAAACAGTTTGTATTAAAGGGATTACTGCATAAAGAGGAAAATAAAAACCAACAAATAAAAATGAGGATAAAGCTGTAAATTTTAAAGCCGTATTTGCACTCAGTTTTTCAGCTAAAAAATAGATCGGAAAAAATAAAAATATAAATACAATAAATAGATTATCAGTAAACGGCATTCAATTTACATCAACGTATAAAAAACAGTATACGTTTAACTTGAAACTTCAGAAGTATAAAATAATTAATTAGAAACAGATAAAACCGTGGAGCCACATTATTACCCCTTTTTATCGCATCATACTCATGGTATATATCTAACTCTCGATTGTTACCAATGCCATCTGCCCTCCATTTTGAAACAATAATATCTTTCAAGATTACTTTCGGAAATTTTTTGTAGGCCCTCAATAGATGTTCGTAATCCATACAGAACTTGTTGTTCACATCAAACAGACCGTATTCTTCAAAAAATTGCCTGTGGGTAAACAAACCTTGATGTGGTAAGGACATTTTAAACAGTAAACTTATTTTAGAGAATTTTTTAGGTTGTTTCGAGACATATAATCTCTTTCCGTTTTCATCAATTCGAATAATTTTCCCACTAACCAATATATCTTTACTTGCATCCAAATCTTTGGCTAAATTCTCAACTACGTGCTCCTCATAAAACCCATCCCCATCGCCCTGAAAATTAATATAACTTCCAGATGAAGCTATAACTCCTTTATTAAAAGCATCAGCAATCCCTCGATCTGGTTCACTTATCCAATAATTAATTGCTTTATCGTATTTTTCAATAATATCGAGAGTCCCATCAGTTGAACCACCGTCAATAATTATATATTCAATATTGTCATAGGATTGGTTAATAACACTTTTAATGGTTTCTTCTAAGTTTTTATCACCGTTATATACGACTGTAATAATAGTAATTAATGGTTTATCTTCACGGTCATATTTAAAGCACCCTTGAGTTTTTAAACCACCTTCACTCTTATTTTTTTTATATGCGGGTACTTTGATTAATGAGAAATCTTGATTCTTAGAATTACAATACTCATTTTTATTACCCCTAACCAAAAGACGGGTTGTGCTATAGCCAATATCTATTTCGCCCATTTAAAACTCATATATTTATCAACATAGCAAAAACAATTAATCTATCAGACATAAAATTACTCTTTATAGTAAATTTAAAATTTAACAATTATAAAAATATCGACTAAGGTAGGCAGAGTCTATACTGATTTTAGCCAAATGATGAATCGAGTATGAGAAAACGTAAAACTAAAGCGCTTAAAATTTATGACAAGCATACACAAGCCAGCTCAATTAGTTTCATTAACAATGTTGCGAAGAAGTTTCCATTCAAAATAAAAATAATACGTACTGATAACGGGCATAATTTTCAAACTAAGCTCCACTGGAATGTTAGTGAACTTGGAATGGTCCATATTTACATTAAACCTGCTACACCTAGTTTGAATGCTAATATGGAACGTTCACACTTAATGGATTAACGTGAATTATATCAAATCCAGATTACAAAGGTGATGTTAATCTACGTAAAAAATTAGCGCAACGGAAAGATTATTATAACTTCCTCAGACCGCATTCAGCACATGCGGGTAATACACCCTATGAAAAACTCAAACAACCAATGTTAGAATAGATATGAAACGTCAGCCTAATTCAGATAAAAGACACGATACCTAACACAAATAGTTATGATAAAACCACTCGTTTGTATAAATCCATATATTTAGATGTTACGAATGAGATATCAAAACATTCTACGGCTTTCTTTCTCGCTTCAATTGACATTTTATTCAAATTAGATTCATCATTTACTAATGACTTAATTCCTTTTGCAAAATCTACTTCATCGTATGGTTTGGCAAGATAGCCCGATACTCCATGATCGACAATATCCAATAGCCCACTTGTTGCAAATGCTACTACAGGTGTACCACAAGACATTGACTCAGTAGCCGTTTGACCAAAGCTTTCCTGAATAGATGGTACACACATTACATCTGCTGCAGAATATACAGCAGTCAAACTGATATCATCATGATAACGTCCTAAATAAGTAGTTCGAAATCCCAGCTCAGGTTTATCAAAGGGTTCTGATGAACCAAAAACTGCAAGTTCGATTTCATCTCCCAAGCCAAACTGTTTAAAATGTGATAATGCATTTTTTAATTTATCAAAACCTTTATTCGGGTCATCAGTCGCACTCATAGCACCAAACAAGATAATTTTTTTATCATGAGGTAAACCCAGCAATTCTCGAGCAAGTTTTTTATCTATGGGTTGAAAAACATTGGTATCTAAACCATTTGGAATTATTTCAATCTGAAAATTTGACAGTAAACTACTCGACCTTGCCTGTTCTGCAATCCACCGACTCGGAGCTACAAAAACTATCTGCTGGTTACGATAAAGTTGTTGTTTTCTACGCCAGCCGAACCAACTGAGGTCATGCTTCGTTTCACTACCTAATTGCGGACAGACACCGCAACTTTTTTTGAAAGCAGTGCATTCATTAATTATATGGCATCCGCCTGTGAAGGGCCAGGCATCGTGAAGCGTCCAGATCATTTTAGTCTTTGTTCGACTTAAATTTCCCAAAGAGAGAAAACCTGTACCAACCCAATGAACATGCACAATGTCAGGAGCAATTTTTAACTGAATTACCCCTAATTTATTAGGTAGCCAAGCAATACTCCATGGCACATTTTTTTTATTGCGAAAGAGAACTAATGGTAGTGCGTCAATATAAGGGCGAAGTAGTGAGATTAACTTACCAAGCTTACCTTCACTTCCACACTGTTTTACATTTTTGCTATCCTTGCCTTTACGTCGGACGGCCATCCATGATTCTAGCTGCTTAACAAGTAATCCACGATGTAATCTTCCTGCGGCACGTGCTGCGCCCCCTTCTCCATCAAAGGCACTTAGGTGAAGGATTTTCATTTATCAGTCCTAATATTCAAACAAATAATCTCAAGCAACGGCAAGATATTTATTGATATAAAATAAAACTAAAATAGTAAATTCAAAACTATTTAACTGCATATGCATAAATGGATTCAAAATCCCTTGATAAAAGATCTATATTCTTATCGAAGTCACGTAATGATACTTCTACAAAGTCCCCAAGCTTAAGATAAGCCGTGATATTTTCTTCATCAAACATATACTTATGATGTCCTTCCATATAAGCAATATAATTTATAGCATCAATACCAGTAGTATTATTGTAAGCCGGCTTATGGCCAAAATATTTCTTTTCATCTAAAGAATTACCATCAATATAAGCCTGAATAAATATTTTTGCATTTGGCACGCAGATTGAAAAGGTACCACCAGAAATTAGTACCCTTTGACATTCTGCCAATAACTTTTGTCCATCTTTAAAGTCAAAATGCTCGAACACATGGGATGAATAAATTTTTGCAATACTTTCATTGGGGAAAGGTAATCCCTTACCTAGATCCCAATATATATCGCAACCAGGAATCATATCTACAGTCACCCATCCATTCTCACCTTTTTTACTACCAGAGCCTATTTCAAGATTAATTGATCCTCCTTGTTTTCTAACAAGGCGGCTTATCTGCCACTTCGAGATCCAGCTTTTTGCATAACCTTGAATGTTTCTTAATAAACTGAAAAATTGAGAAGGAATAATTTTTTTAAATATATTTTTGATTGTAATGTTCACTATTCACCTGTTTTCATTTTCATTTTCATTTTTACCTGCAGCTAAGATGCTATCAATTTAAGTGTTTTTAAAATTATCTTAAAAAATCACTGCCGTGGAGAACTTAATATCTTAATTAATTTAAAAAAAATTCTTTTATATAATGGTCGAAAACCATAGACAGTCGTGCGTAACACTAAATCTGCACTATAATCCGGTATCATTGCTGCAGGGTGCTTTAATGGAAAACTCATTATCTCCAATGGCAAATTTGCTAAGGGGTGATCAACAGGTGTTTGATGTGTTGCATTTTCCCCATAGCCGGCATTTGTAACTAAGTTTACAGAAGGAATAATATTTAGTGCGTGATTTTTCCAGCATATGTATGTCCACTGAAAATCCCATACACTACACTTTAAATTATTATTAGCCTCATCATATGTGGCGTCTAAAGTTTTCATCCATCCATTAGCATACCGTCTATTTCCTAAAAGGTTAGTTAGCCATTCAATAGACTTTATTGTAGGCCAATCCTTCATATAAAAATCATACTTATCCCATGCTCGCTTCCATGTTGCCCAACCATGTGTTTGAGTATTAATTGAAAAAAAATAACTATCAGAAATATGACTTTTCCCTAATAGATGATTGTTACCTGAAACCATCATAATTCTAGAATCATTTTTATATCGCTGTAACATTTCTTGGCAATACGGAAAAAAGGATAAGTCAGGTATACAATCATCTTCTAAAATAATACATTCTTCAACGCGAGAAAAAACCCAATCTATGCCTGCAGCAGGATTATGGCCACAACCAAGGTTTTGCTCCTGAAATTTTCGATGTATTTTACATGGCCAATCTATTTCATCGATAACTGCACGCGCTTCCATACAGAGCTGATGGTCTGTATCTTTGCCACTACGAGGGCCATCTGCAATCACAAATAATTCTTTAGCTTGAACTTTTCTCAATACATCAACAACTTTTCGTGTTGTTTCTGCTCGGTTAAAAATAATCAGTGCTACAGGGGTAGAAAAAACTTTCGATTCTGGGGTACTCATACTATGACCTTAGACTCAGCCCTTACAATGCTGGCCATAAACTCGGCAAAACCTTCATAGCTATAAAGCCTTCCCTTATCACTTAGAAGAAATTGTTGTCCACAGGTAATAATTTCGCTGGCATCATTATCAGACATGGATTGTAAATACTCCATTAATTCATCTATATTGTTATAATCTCGGAGATCAACAAAACATGATTTAGGTATATATTTATCGATATCAGGAGCTCCCATATAGAGAGGGATAACCCCTGCCACAAAGCAATCAATGATTTTTTCGGTGATATAACCAGGGAATTGTGCATTTTCAATGCATAATCCAAATTTATATTCTTGAATTGTATCTAATTTATTTTCACATTGTTTTGCTGGGTACTTAGTAAGCGATGGTTTTAAAATGGATTGCCATCTTGGAGGTAAGTTTCGTAAAGTACCCCACCCTTTACCAAATAAGTCTAAAACATTTTTTTGCAAAAAATATGAAATCAACTTTAAGCGATAATCTTGCAGTTGTAATTTTGTAGTATTGTACTTTCCTGAAGAAGTTGATTGATACAAAAATTTAGCAATTATTTTTTTGAACCACCAAAGCCATTCAGTGGGAAGATATGATTTGGGACAACACATGGGAATAACATATTTATTTCCAATCACAGCCACCATAAACTTTCTGTTTTCCCAACTTACCATATTCATATCCAAATCAGCTAAAAAATAAGATGGAAAAGTAGTATGGTAATTCACTCCTGAATCAGCATTATAAAGTTCATGTAAACCCGAGAATAAGATACGATATTTGAAGCGTGTAGCTATAGTAGAAATTTTATGATAAAAATCATTAATATATAGTGGTGATTCAAAACAGGTTAGAGCTAGAGGGAATGCTCCTTTCTCAATTAATTGATGAGCGATAGCATCATCCCCGTGCTGTATAACAATCATATCGGCTGATTTCCAGAACCCCTGAGTCACATGGTCAAGAGCCACATCTGCCGTTACAATCTCAAAGTCACTTTTCAGATAATCATAAAGCAAAGGTAGCCATGACGCTCCAGGGTATTTTTTTGCCCAACGTTTATCAAGTATACGACCTAGTTGAAACAAATCATCTTCTGCACTTATAGCTAATTTCATTTTTTTAGACATCAATCAGCACTATTTTGATATAAGATTTGTTTTATTTTCTACGTTTGTAAAAAGTTTAAGAGATTCTTTTAGAATGTTGATATCTACATATATGTCAGCATTCAACACATAATCAGTTTCATTTTTTTGTGTGCAAGGCACCAGGTGATAGTTTAGGCTGCATGCCGTCGAAAGTGAGTAGTAGTAATACCCTGCATATACTGACGAATACTTACCATCCCAGTACGATGGGGTAAAATCAATAAATTTAGTAGATGCTAGTTCTATAACATGACCGCCTTTTGGCATAAATACAACGTGTGTCAATGCTGCACTATAAACTCCAATTAATAATTTAGTGTTTGCTAGTAACGCGGTAATTTCTTCAAATGAATAATCTTCAGCATAAATCGTTTGTATATTGTAACGTTTCAAAACCTCAATAAATTCTTTCTGATTCACTATTGAACGCCCAAGTGTTGGTTTTCTTGCTATATATAGTGAAACCTCTGGTTTTTTTTGAGTAATTATGGATAGTTTATCTTGAATTAGGCTAACGCCACTACTTGAGCAAGCCCCAGTTGCATACATTGAACACGTAACAACTTGAAGATTACTTACAATATATCTAACGCCTTTTCTAATTGGAATTAAGCGTTCTTCGGCAATACCTAAACGTTTAAGGCTTGCAATAATATAATCACACTTAATTTGCTTTTCTGTAAGCATAAGATATGAGTCTTTAGCAAAGGGCTCGACTAAAAGAAGTCTAGAAAGTGACTCAATGGTCCAGTGGTAAAAATTTCCAGTAGCACGACTATCCGAAAAATATAAAACTTTAGACCGTATTGGCAAAGTTTCATATCTTACACCCTCAAAAAGCTGTTTCAAACGCCTATATAGTTTACCTGCTGCAAATCTTGGATGTTGAAAACACTCAACAAACTTTGGCCAACGCACCAGTCGTTGCATGATTGCCGTTATTTCAGAAGGTTCATGGTGATCGAGACAATATTTATTTGGCGAAACCCAGATAGCACCATCAATATCAATACATATATCTTTGCCTTCCAACAAACGAATATCGGGTTCTTTATAATCGATAATTTTCAAAAACATTTCTTGCCAATATTGCGGAAGAATATCCATGTTTATTGGAAGTGGTCGGTGCTCTCCTTTATATTCAACAAGAATATGTTCTTTCTTATACCATGACTTCATATGATTAATTTATAAATTTTTCAATTAGAGAGCTCAGCATTTATCATTCTCTTTGCTAAGTTATTAATGTCTACATCAGGCTCCCAACCAAAAGAGCGAATTATAGGTGAGCCATTAACTAAAATGGGATACTCAACTTTATAATCAGATGATTCCACAAGGACATCAGTAAGTGAAATATCAAGAACTTCACAACATGCTAAAGCATAATCCTTAATAGTTTTGCCGGTGCCATCACCAATACATACTTCAAAAACATCTTGCTGATTTAAAAAGTAAACTATGGCTTTTACAATGTCCCCTGCCCAAGTCCATTCTTTAATAACGTTGCTATTACCAATAGATAAAGATTTTGTTAAACCTTGATGTATTTCTACAACATTAGTAGCAATTTGCCTTGCCACAGAAGTTGGTGGTCTCAGAGGACTTTCATGATTAAATAAAAATCCAACATATACATTTCGTCCACGTTGACGGTAATATCGAGCAATCTGAAGGGCCTCGACACGAGCCATTGCATAGGCTGTATCAGTTACTAACTTATCATCTTCAGTAATTGGCCCCCCTTCATTTTTGAATACTAAGGCACTAGAAGCAAGAAACACTTTAGATCCAGGTAAATGTCTATCAACAGATTCCATCACAGCTAGTGTGCCATCAACGATCGCTCTGTGGTTGTCTAGTATGAACTCGTGCCGAGTAGATGATCTTGCTGCAAGATGAAAAATGAAATCCGGGCGGTATAGCTTAAGTACTGTTTCAACACCATTAAAATCAGCAACATCTAAGCCAGGCCCAATTTCACTATCACTATGAGTGAATACACGAACTTCGTGCCCTAGCGATAACAATAATTCATGTAGAAAGACACCATCTTGACCGCCACCACCAAATATTACAGCACGTTTACTCATCGCCAAGTATCTATCACATCTAATTCTTTCTGTGCAAAATCAAGTACAAGCCTAGCATCAGGACCATCGTCGCATTGTTCAGGAATTTGAGTATCATCCGTGCCAGAAAAATTGCTTTTCGAGCTAAAATAGTCATGAAGCTCTTTCAATGAAATCGCATTACGTGCACCAATCTCATATAGACCTGATGGAGAAGACAGTAACTCAACTATTCTCTTAGCTACCCAGCTTACATCAGCATAGGCATAACGGGTTTCAGACGATATATAAACTTGTCGCCCAACAAGTAAATCATGAAGCGTATCTTTCTTACGTTCACCTCCAAACATTGGCCCCAATCGAACCACCTTCCCCCCTTGTGCTAGTACTAATAACTCACAAAAACGACGATTTCTTCCATAATTGGTATTCAATTGCGTTCTACACGAAAGACTAGACAACATAATAAACGGCTTATCTTTAACTTGACTTAAGATTTGAAAAGTTTTATCCGCTGTTTCCATAAAATCATTAAGAGGATTTGTTTCTGCTTTAAATCGGCCGGCTGGATTTGCTGCGTGTATAACAAGGTCTGCATTTTTTGCTACAACTTGAATTTCATCACCTCGTGTAACACGAATAAGTTTGTATTTTTCACTTTCTTCTATTGTATTGCAGATATTACTACCTACAAATCCATTCGCTCCTACAACTGCTACATTAAGAGTATTACTACTCATAAATCATCCTTTTTGTAAGCTTTTTTTTGCTCATCCAAAAATGTCACATAATCTTTATCAAAAGGTATGATATCTTCATGAATTATAGGTGGGCGACACTTATCCCATTCTTTTGTCAGCATTGAAATACAAGTTGATTCTGTAATTGCATGTACGGCATGGGCTGTGTTCGGGGGTGTTTTAAAACAAGTTCCCTTACTTGCATGCATATTAATTTCTTTTCCGCTTTCAGGATCCTTTGTAACCATCACGACTGTTCCTTGAACAACAAGAAAATATTCAGTAAATTCGGGATGAAAATGGTTACCTCTAATTTTATTTGGAAGAAAGTATAGCATATTAAACTCAAGAATTGGCTCATCAGGAACCCACGTAAAAATAGCACCACGACCATCCTGTACTGTAGATATATTACAAGATGAAGTTAACACCTCAATATTACCTAACTTCTGTTTAATCATGATTTATCTGACTCAATAGTTATAAAATGAGGATAAGGAAGGGGGATCAACAAATCAACACTCTTACCCACTGGTAAGGCTTTCTGAATTATCTTAAAAAATGCTTCCTTATAATAATATGGAAGTATTAACATATAGTCAGGTAACTTTTTAAGATATGTCGATTCTTCAACTATAGGAATTAATGTTCCAGTAGTTTTGGAACCAATTTTTTTAACACTATTATCCAAAATACATGGTATTTGATTAACATCAGTTCCAATAAGCTGAAGAATCATGTTTCCCTTCGTGCTTGCACCAAAAGCCCATAGAGGTTCATGTCTAGTTGACAAATGCGCAACCATTCCTTGAAGTGTTTGTTTTATTAGCTGAACACGGCTATCAAAAGCATACAATTCTTCAAATGAATTTGTTCTATTTTCTTTTTCAAATTTTTCAATCAAAGAGTAATCTTTTCGCCATTTATCGGAAGGGAATGCCTCTTTATTTTTTACGATAAACACCCTAAGACTACCCCCATAGCTTTCGACCATTTTAGCTTCTGCTATATGAAGACCAACAGATGAAAGTAAACCTTCAAGAGAGTATAAGGAATAATATGCGACATGTTCGTGAACAATATTATCGAGAATATTATCTCGTAGCATAGTACCAACATATGTCATTTGGAGAACCCACACGGTTTCATTACCCATTATTTCTAAAATATTTCTTACAAACGTGAGGGGATCACTTAGGTGATAAAACATAGCAACACTTGTTATCAGCTTAGGAATAGGAAGATCTAATTGTTGATATTTCTGAGCATCAAAGTGTGCATGTACATGATAATAGTCTGGAGTAGATACTGTTTGAGCCACTCCAGCTGCAGCATCAATATTAACCCTTGCTTTAACAGGATTATCAATAAGACTTAACATAGTTCCATCATTCCCACCTATATCAAGTACAACATCATCAGGTCCCAACGGACAATTTTCTTGTGCATCATCTATCATGTCTTGAAGAATTTGCTTCATTGTAGCTGTAGTACCACTTTCATAGGGATAATGATCAAATACATATTGCAAATTATATCTATGCGATAATTGAATCAGATAACATTTTTCATTACTGCATCGAGTAAGATTTAGGCTTGACGCCTGAAAATCCTTTGGAGTAGGGATTTTATCCGACAAAAATACCGCGCTAGGATATTGTTCACCTATAAAGACTATATCTTCGGGTAGTTCTGTGCCGCAAGAAACACAGTGTTCGCGATTTCCTTCAATCGTCATTAAATTCTCCTTACATATATTTATTTTGAAGTTACTTTATCTAGAATCGTTTCTGTATTGTATAATTCCAGAATAAAATTTTTAATAGATTTAATTTTTCGAGCCTATTTTCGAAGATATTATTTTCTCGCGCTGAAAATAAAAACGGTTGTTTGTATGTATAAGATCTGATTCCATCATTTCTTTTTCAGTAACCCAGCGATACTGACTGTGCTGCTGAGGGGGCAAATCCTCCAAGTTAACATCTAAACTCAACTCGAACGCCAACACAATATAATGTGTTGAAAAATTATCGTTTGAAAAATTATCCTCATAAAAGTGCTCGAATGGTCCTAGAAATTGTCCATGAGACATACTTATATCTAGCCCCAACTCATTATTTGTCAATCGCAAAAAAGCAGACTCCATGTTTTCATCTTTCCTGATTCGTCCTCCAGGAACAAACCAATAGCCACACGCAGGTCTATTAACTCTTTTGCCAATTAATATCTCATTCGACTTATTTCGAACAATTAGATCAATTGATACTAAGGGAGTATTTTTAACGATTGATTTAAATATATTTTCAGTCAGCATCCCCACATTACCCATTTAAATACTTAAGAAGCTCTTCTCTTGTCTTTACAAATACAATCTTTCCATCACTATCACGCGTCATTTTAGATACCCACCACTCTCTATCAAAATCAGGTTGCGGCTCAACTAAATATATAATGCACACACATGTCACTCCAAGTTTTGCTAAAGTACCCATCGCTGTAGTCGCCAGAGAAATGACCAAGCGTGATTTTAGACAAAGAATTTCTGAGGGCATGTGTTTTTCCGCAATTACACAATCCGAAAAATAGCTGTCTATTTCACCAGGTCCGGGGTGCTGCTTATAAACCAAGTTAGTACAATGTGCTTTTAAAAACTGATGAATACTCAATACACTCTGTTCTTTGTAAGCAAAAAAATTTGCTGCTAAAGAATAATCGCCTAAAAGAACCGCACTATTGGAGTACTTTTCAGTTAAACCAAACTTAAGATCATTGTAAATCTCCTGATTCCATATATCAGCAGTCTCAACAACATTAATTTCTCGCCTATTCAAAAAAGATTTTGTGGCAAAGAAAAATTGACCCTCAGCAACTTTTCCATAAAATAAATATGGCTTAAATAATAAATTCACATAAATTAATTCGGCTAGTTTAAAAAATGACAATAAGTATACAACTTTTACACCGCAATCTCCCTGATAGTCTTGCCAATACTTCACGCTCAAATCTTTACGGTTTTTAACAAACAGAGAGATTAAATTAAGACCATGTAAATCGATACAATGCAGTGTAAAGTAAAAAGTACCTGCTTTTATCTCACTGGATAACTTTAAAAAAACCTCTTTTAGGTCATTACGGAATTTAAGAATATTAAATGGATTAAGAGTTTGACGTACTCTAGGGACAGTGATCGTCAAAACATCGATATATTTCACAGGTATATTTAAATCATTAGCCACTAATAAAATATCATTATTAAAAGTGATAATAGTTACTTTCTTTTTCAATGAAATAAGGTAAAAGACCAGTCTTAATGAGGGATATGAAGCGCAATATATATAATTCATGATGACACCACATTTGCCATATACATTCTACGATAACGTTTATTACTACCCATAAGAACTTCATGCGTACCAATATCTATAATACTCCCGTTATCCATAACTACTATTTCATCCGCATTTTTTATTGTTGAAAATCTATGCGCCACTATAATTATCGTTCTTCCTCCAGCAAGTGAATTAATAGTATTTATTATTGTTTGCTCAGTATCTACATCCAACGCACTTGTTGGTTCGTCTAATACCAAAATAGGGGGATTGCGAAATAAAGCACGAGCAATTGAAATCCTTTGTTTTTGACCACCTGATAATTGCACTCCGTTTTCTCCAACAATTGTTTCATAGGCATTTGGTAGAGTCATAATAAAAGAATGCACATCCGCCATTTTTGCAGCAGTAATTAAATCAGCCTCAATATTGTCCTCACCAAACAGAATATTGTCTCGAATTGAGGCATTCAATAAAAAGGTATCTTGACTAACAAGACCAAATAATTTCCAATACTCATTAAAAGAAAACTTATTAACAGAGTTTCCATCTATCAGTATCTGCCCATGAGATGGTCGAAAAAGCCTCAATATGACATTTAATAATGTTGATTTACCTCCTCCAGAACCACCAACGACACCTATTATTTTATTTTTCTTAATTGTTAAGGACACATTTTTTAATGTGTCCTCAGTTCTTGAAATATATTTATAACTCACGTTTTTAATTTCAATATTATTTTCAAATACAATGGGTTTTGACCCATCATCATATTCAAGCTCATCAGTTTTAACAGTCGTAAGCAGCTTATAGACTTCTTCAATTAATGGGAATTGATTAACCCATCCTGTATAATTGCTTATGGCGCTAGTAATCGACCCGTTCAATCTATTTGCGGCTACTACGAACATACCTAATATAGCTATTAAATCAGCACCCGATTCCGAATTAGCTAAATAAAAACCAGCCCCGCCTATACCAACACCAAGTAATAACTGTATTAACGCAGAAGGAAGTGCAAAGCCAAGCGTGATATAGCGCTGTAAAAAAGTATAACGTTTAGCAATTTCATTATATTTATCCGTCCATTTATCGGATGCTATATAAAGTCTAATTGGTTTTATACCACTCACAAATTGACCAATCAAATGCATGTCATCTTGACGTAACCGCACTACCTCCTTAGCGTTTTCACTCACTAGCCACGATACAATTTTTTTACTAACAAGAAAGTAAGAGATTCCAACTACTACAATAAGTAGCATTATACTTGATGATGCTAGAACCATCATAGTTAAAAGGAAAACAATAGTAACAATATCATTAAACAATCTTATTATAGATGTTGTTCCGGAAAGAATACTGTCTGGAGCCACTGCAGTTTTATGTAGAAGCTTACCATGTTCTGTCGATGTATAAAATAAGTATTCAGCACTCTTAAGAACCTTAAACACATCAAATTTAACACCCAAATATATTTTTTCAATTCCCACAGCTATATAAAACGTATAAAACAATTTAAAACAGAAATTAATGATTGATACTGTGATAACTAATAGGCTTGCCGCTAACAGAGGACTTTTGAATCCTGTTAGGCCCATAATCCAATTAAGTACATTATTTAGCACGCCAACATTTCCAACGTGTTCACTTCCATCTAAGTATAATGCTCCAGCCTGTATCATAGGTAAAAGTACGGCAACATTAAGCATTTCCATAAATCCTGAGATTATAGTCATCAAGATCATTAAGGTAATAGCCAATTTGTGCCCACCCCAAAAATACTTCAATATCTTGGTATCAAAACCAATAAGATTTGTAAATTTTTCAATAACCATAATTATATTTAATTCTATATAGTTTCTACATCAAGATAATGAGAATAATGAGTTTTATCGCTTAAGGCTTAGCGAAATACTTCAAAGATAGGAAAGCATATTTTACAATAATACTGCTAATGAAATAGAACAAGCATCACCATGCAGTTCTGCCACCCTCAACAGGAACTATTGCACCATCAAGGTAACTAGAAGCATCACTAAGCATCCAAATCAATGTACCCTGATATTCATCAACTTGGGCTAATCTATTCATTGGTATTCTAGATGAAACTTCACTGATAAACTTTTCAGACTGACCATTTTCAACTCCGCCGGGACACATCGCATTACAGCGAACTCCCTTATCAGCCCAGTATGTTGCTAAATACCTTGTCAATCCAATCAATGCTGTTTTAACTACAGAATAGGTTACGGGTTTCACTGGTTGTAAATCTTCTGATAAATCAGGCTTAGCGTAGAGTCGTTGATCTGGTGCCATCAAACCTAAATCAGAAGAAATGTTTACAATCGATCCGCCATTTGGATTCAATGAAATTTCGAAACCATAATGTTTTGCGCACAAAAAGGAGCCTGTTAAACCGACAGCAATATCTTGCTCCCAGATATTAACTGGGAAGTTCTCAAGACGTGAAAAATTTTTATCACTATTATTTTCAACCTTGGGGTTATTAGCTGCATTATTTACAAGTCCATCAATCTTACCAAATTTACCTTTAATAACTTCACAATTATTTTTTATTTGTAACTCATCTGTAATATCAACGGCATAACCAATTGCATCTACGTTATATTTTGAGTTTAATTTTTGAGCCAAGTTCTCAACGTTTTCGCCTGATAAATCCAGAAGTACTGGGGTACCTCCATATGCAGCTATTGCCTCAGCATGTTTTTGCCCCAATAAACCAGCTGCTCCCGTAACAATAATAACTTTTCCATTTAGCTGAAATAAACTATCTAATTTTGTTTGCATCTTAAAAAATCCCTACTGTTTGTCCACCATCGACAACTAATGTACTACCTGTAATAAATGTTGCTCGCTCTGAACAAAGAAAAATTGCCGCATCAGCCATTTCATCCGGTGTCCCGAACCGATTCATTGGTACAGTTGATTCAATAATATTCTTTACTCGAACAGGATCATGTTTTATTTTTTCATCCCATACTCCACCAGCAAAGAAAACATTACCTGGTGCCAACACATTAACGCGCACTTCACTTGCTAGTTTTCTTGCCATATTTTTTGCTAAAGCGGCAACCGCAGTTTTTGCAGTAGAATAATCTACTGGTGCACCAAATGCTTCCATTGCTGTAATTGATGAAACAAATAAGAGACATCCTTTCGAATCTTGTAACATAGGTAAAAATGTTCTTGTTGTTTGTAATGCAGATTCAAAATTATTGTTCCAAGTTTTTTTCCACTGCTCATCATCTGGAAGAGCATCGGGCACACTCCGGCCATCACCAATATTATTTATAACAATATCTAGCTGGCCAAATAATGTTTCTATCTTTACTTTTAATAGAGCAAGTGATTTTGAATCAGTACAGTCACATTTTTCAGCTTTAATTCTTTCTTTGCCAAAAAGTGACCGTAGATGTACTTCTGTTTTATACAGTTTTTCTGAACCACGGGAAACAATAATAACATTTGCACCTTCATCAAGAAAACGGTGTGCAATTGCAGCACCAATACCTCTAGATGCACCTGTTACCAAAACATTTTTACCTTCTAGCCCAAGTTCCATTGATAACTATATCTCTATTATTATAAATTAGTTTACTAAAACAAAAAATTAACATATATCATGTTACGTAAATATCGGCAGTGATAATAATTCTAAACTAAAAATTATTTAACCGCAGAAACAACATACTCATCATTAGGAATATCTCCTTCAGTTTCCCAATACTTATGTTGATGGATATTTTCACTCAAAAACCCAGCAGCACATAATTTTTCATGTATAGTTTTAAAAGTATAATGTCGAAGAATATTCTGAAAAAAACTATCATCTATACCCCGATCTCTACTTATAAAAACCTTATCCCAAATAATGTCATTACCACTTATTGTGAACTTATCTAAACCATATTGCCAAGGATCAAAGCTATCAAATTCTTTCCATAGTCTAAGCTTATTTATACTTAGATCATTCATTTTAATTACGTCACTAAAATCCATAAGCTCTAATATTAACGCGCCTCCGGGTTTTAACAAATGAAAAGCTTTATCTAAAAATTTTTTTTCATTATCTTTAGCAACAGGAACAATTAACTGCATCACAATATCAACACCAATTACCAGATCAAACCCCTCATGCTTTGTATCATGCTCAATAAAATCTGCGCATAAATTTTCAACCTTATTACTACCTATATAACTAGCAAACTTATTTGCAAATTCAACTCTTGTGCTAGATAACTCATATCCAACACCATAATTAAGCAAGTCATTTCTTTCTAATGCATATAATAACTTACTATTGCCAGAGCCCACCTCCAGAACATTACCGGCATAATTATTTTCATTAATAAACTCTCGCAAAAAAGTTACCTGTTTAGCACAATCAAAAATTTTTCCTTCACAGTAAGCAATAAATGTTGGCTCATCAAAAGATGACAAGTTTTCAACGCCTTCATATGCAGTGATATTAGTATGCTTCATAATTCCTCAACAATTTCAATTAATACGCCTTCTGGATCATGACAGTATGCTACTTTCACCATACTATTAGGCGAAATTGCAGGCTCATTTACAACAGAACCTCCTGATTGCTTTATCAATCTACATGTATCTGCTAACGATTTAACAGTATAAGCTAAATGAGAACACCCAAGTTTATTTGAGTTAGCATTTATTACTTTTTCATCGATTGGGTGAGAATGATACTGAAGAAGTTCTAAAAGATAGCCATCTGGTGATTTCATTTTAATCCATTCAAGCTTGGTATTCTTTAAACCTGTTACTTGATCAATAAACTCTCCTTCTTCGATTGCTCTATTATCATCAACAAAACCCAAAGAACGATAAAATTCTGCCATTCTATCTATATCTCGAACAACAATACCAGTATGACGAACATTCACTATCATAGTTTATCCGCCAAAGAATCCTGAATACATTCATCCAGCACATTAAGTCCCTCTAACAATGCATCTTTTGTAATAGTTAATGGTGGAGCAAGTTTTATTGATTCTCGTCCAGTATGAACAACAAGCAAACCTCTTTGCATGGCCATTTCACAGACTCTGTCACATAAATTATTTAGTGGGTTACCGTTTTCATCGAGAAAGACAAGGGCTGCTAATAAACCTTTTCCAAAAACGAACTTAATATATTGTGAATATTTATCTTTCATCGTATTTAATGTTTCATGAAATACAATACCGAGGTTTTTAGAATTTTCTATCAAGCCATCTTCTAACATCGCTTTCATATTTTCATGGCCTGCGACACAACAGAGTGGATTTGCAGAGTGAGTGGAACTCATCGATCCAATATCAGGTAGATCCATTACTTCTTTAGAACCAAGAACGATTGCTAGTGGTAAGCCTGAACTAGCACCCTTACCACAGCAGAGTAAATCAGGCTCTACATTGTAATGCATATAACCAAATAGTTTTCCTGTGCGACCAAATCCAGCCTGCATTTCATCAAAGGCAACAAGTATCCCTCTTTCATTTGCGTAGTTTACAATTTCTTGTACAAATTCCTTTGGATAAAAAATACCACCCCAACCTTGAAAAGTTTCCAGCATAATCCCGCATAAATCTTTCTCAGGATCTAAGCCTTTTTCTTCAAGCAGATTATTTAAAGCGGAATAAAAAAACTGTTTCGGGTCACTTACACCTTTTTCCCATGGATATGGAAAAGGTAGGTGGTGGATATTAGGGTCTTCATATCCAATCCATTCACGGGCAGGCTTACTTCCGGTCATCATTTGTGCACCCATCGTCCGGCCATGAAAGGCACCATTAAAACAGATCACTCCCCCTTTCCTCTTACCTATCTTAAGTCCATTTAGTCGCATCAATTTTAGAGCTGCTTCAGTTGTTTCAGTGCCAGCAGAAAGCAAGAAAGCTTTTTCAAACTGAGATGGTGTATTAGAAATTAAATAATCGAGATAATCAATCCTCTCCTGACTTGCATAGGTGTAAGTATGTAGTAAAGGTTTATCCAGAAGTTTTTTTAATGCTTCTCTTATACGCTTATTACCATGACCTGCATTAGCAACAAAAATTGTACTGGTAAAATCAATCCAAACATTACCCCATGGATCATAAACCTGAAAGTCATCAGCTTTATCCCAAATAATAGGCATCTGTCCATGCATTGAATGTGATTCCAATTCATACATTTTCTCTAGAAAAGGAAGACTTTCAGGAACAGGTATTGGTGTATTTATCTTACGATATTGTGTATTTATTTTATCTACATTAATTGGAGTATGTGAAAATGAGCCACCAGCCATATTAAACCTCTTTACCAATACATTTGTCTAAATAGTCCAGCAACGGCGAACCATTTTTTTCTAATTGATATTGTATATATTCAAATTCTTGCATTGAATCCACTTCAGTACACACAGGAGATTCAAAACCTATCATTTTTTTTCCATGAATAGTATTGTTATTCATTACATGCGATGCTTTTACAATATCCACATAACCATCGGGAATATAGACATCATTAAAAGCTTCTTTGGGCAAGTTATAAATTTCATCTTCAGCATTACTATCAATAATCCCTTTAAAGTAACCATTTCCATCCTTCACAAACCATTTTAAAGGTGACTCTGGTGTCTTATGTCCAGATCTAAGGGATGTAGAGTCTTTCTGATTCAGAACACAATTTATTGCTTCTTCAATGACTAGCGGGACTCTTAAAGGTGTCGTAGGCCGAAGATGAACCCAATATTCAGGTACTGTGTTTTCATTTATCTTTAACCAATCCATTGCATGAATCAAAAAATCACGATCAGTTGATTCATCAGTAGAAAATTCTTTTGGCCTAAGAAAAGGGACTTCCGCACCATATTTTAAAGCTATTTCCGAATAATCATCAGAGTCTGTCGATACGATAACTCTGTCTATTCTATTTGATAACTTTGCTGCTGCAATACTATATGCAACTAAAGGGTGTCCTGATAGAGAAGCGATATTTTTATCTATTATTGATTTTGAACCTGCTCTAGCGGGAATAATAGAAATCACATCAGACATAAAGTGTATCTATATATGGTTTAATCCAGGAAAGTTGTTTTTTAAATATAGCAATACCCTCATCGTCACGATATGCCTGCATGATAAAGGGCCCTTTGTAATCAAACTCTTTAAGTTTATTAAAGAATTTTACAAAATCAGCATTCCCTTCACCTAGGGTAACCGGTCCAGCACCTAGGATGCGATCTTTAATATGTATATCCGTGATTCTATTACCATATGCATTTAACTCTTCAACTGGATCAAAGCCAAGTGCCGCACTATTCCCTATATCATAATTTATAGTAACACGCTCAGAGCCAATTTTATTAAGTAATTCAACAAATGGTTTAGGTGCAAGATCAGTTTCAAGAGATAAGTTGATATTTTTGTCTTCTATTACAGGAATAACTGAGCTAATTTGATTTGCAAAACGTTCTACTGCTTCTGCTCCATCTAGCGTTGATTGATCTACACATGGGATTACGATATCTGTCACTCCAAGCTGCAAAGATGCATCTAATAATCTATTCAGCACATTTAAGCTTTTTTCTGCAACAGTTTCATCTGTTGAATGTAAAGGTGCTTCCATAAAATAATCTGCACAGACGGTTGTCACTTTAACTTTCGTTTTATCACAAACTGATAATATTTCTTCAACCCCCCCGGCTTTTAAAAGAGGATTTTTTTCTGCATCATTGAAATCAAGAATAAACTCTATACAATCCAAACCAGTTTTATTTGCAATTTCAAACTCTTCCTGCCAGTAATCTACTGGATGAGCCTGATAGCGTCCTTGATATTTGGGTACAAGACGCCCTTGCATAACACCTATATTATTTTTCATTTTGATATTCCAGCAATAATTGTATCTGTTTTACCAATTGCAGCAAGTTGATATTCATATTCAGCATTTAGCTTATGATCATTCATAACCCCCCACTTTTGATGGCCTCCTGGTTTTCCTGCCGAAAGCCAATAAAGATGGTTCGAAAGTGGATATCGTTGTATATGTTTGATCCAATTTATAGTTAACCCAGCCTGTTTAACCAAATCAGTTAATGTTGCAGCATTAAACAAGAATAAATGCTGACTCCAGTAAGTAAAATTTTGAAATGCTTTGCAATTGTAAAACGTAAGTAAAGCATCATCTGAACTTGGAACTTCGACAATCAGCTCTCCTCCCTCAGTAAGGAGTTCAGATAATTTTTTTAAAATAGTTATCGGATCAGAAAGATGTTCAACAACATGAAATGCTGTAATGAGATTATACTTATTTCCCGTTTCAAATATAGCTTCAAGATTTGAAAAAACGTTAAGTTGCCGTTTCCGAAATGATGACTGTAATGCTTTTTCTAATTCCACACCAGCAACAGTACTAGCAGACTGTTTTGCATAACCAAGAAAACCACCAATTCCACAACCAAAATCGAGAATCGTTTTATTGGTCATCTGATCTTTCAAAAACAGATAACGTCTTTCATCATCAAATTGAGTTTCTTTCAACCATGCATCAATGTCTGGCCTTTCTCCATCATGCATACCAGATGACTCATAATGGTCTTCAGTGATATGGTTTAATGTTGAAAGATAAACAAGCCCGCAATCTACACACTCAAGAATTTTAATTTCTGGATTATCACGAACGCTTCCCTGTCGTCTAGTATATTTATCACTAGAACAAAGATAACAACCTTGCTTGTTCATATAATTAAACTCATTAAATTAATGATTAGATTCCCAATCAAGGTGCTCACGTAGTTTTTTAGCTATTGGAATTTCTGCATCAACAACTCTCTTTTCACCATCTCCCATTGCGATTTCAATTTTTCGAACCGCACCAACTAATTGTCTTAAACCAGAAGGTTCAATCGATGCCGATTGATCAGAGCCATACATTGCACGATCCAATGTAATATGCCTTTCTAATGATGTAATACCCAATGCTGCTGCGGCATAAGAAACTGCTAAGCCAACCTCATGTCCACTATAGCCAACATCACATTTATACTTATCTCTAAGTGTATGTATCATATTAAGATTCGCATCTTCATCCTTCATAGGATATGTTGAAATAGTATGCATTAATTCAAATGGACAGTTTGCAGCTCTGAAGATATCGACCGCCTTTGTAATGTCATCATAAGAGGTCATACCCGTTGATATGAATGTATGTCTTCCCTCTTCAGCAATTTTTTTCAGCAATTCCTCGTGAACAATCATTGCAGATGCGACCTTATTATATTTACAATTAAACTGACGCAAAAATTTCTGACTATTTACATCCCAGGCTGATGCAAACCATTCAATACCTTTTTCTTTACAATAATTATCTATTTCTTCGTAATCATCGGTACTAAACTCTAGACCTGCTTTTTGCTCACGTTGAGTTGTGCCCCATACACTTTCTCTTGGTGAACTTAAAAAGTCCTGAGTATAGACTTGATCAATATCTCGCTTTTGAAACTTAACTGCATCACAGCCCGCATCAACAGCAACATCTATTAATTCCTTACATATGGACATATCGCCATTATGGTTAATACCTACTTCTGCAACAATAAATATGCTCATTATTTGCCTCTTTCTGAATATAAAATTTCAATAAAATCAAGACGTAATACGTCTTCCAATAATTCTCTAACAACGCCATTTCCGCCATAAGATTTAAGTGTAACTGAAGCAAGTTTTTTAATTCTTTCATGACTATCTGATGGACAAATAGAATAACCGCACATTTTCATAACATGATAGTCATTCAAATCATTTCCAACATACAGTATTTTTTCAAGATCGAAATTATTTTCTTTTACTAGATTTTTGAGCGCATCAACTTTATTAGCAATGCCTTGCAAGGCTTTAATTTTTAGCTTATTTGCACGAGCGGTAACAACTGGATTTTTTTCCGTAGACAATATAAATGCTGATTTATTTAACTTACGCAAAACATCAAACGCTAGTCCATCAGCGCGGCTACAACTTACCCACTCATTTCCTTCTTGGTCCAAATGAACAAGGTTATTCGTTAACACACCATCAAAATCAAAAACAAAGGCATCTACAGCTTCAATCGATATTTTCATCATAAATCAAATAGTCATGTTAGTTTTGCAAATGCAAATAACTTTCATCAATTAGTTTATCTTCAACATATTCCATCAATGCATGGCCAGCCGTGATATGCGACTCCTGAATTCTCCCAGTATTATCACTTGGTACAATAAAAGATTTATCACAAAAACCAACCGCTTTACCTCCTCCAGAGCCTAAAAATGCATAAACTGTTATATTTTCTTTTTGTGCAGCCTTCATTGCACGAATTATATTTTCTGAATTTCCTGATGTTGTGATCGCAATTAAAACATCGCCCGTTCTACCTAATGAATTGACCATACGTTCATATAAAACATCATAGCCAAAATCATTACCGCATGCAGTTAACGTCGAGGTATCTTGAGCAAGTGCCAATGCAGGAATACCTTCTCGGTTATTGTTAGGCCTCAAACGTACAAGCATCTCTGCAGCCAAGTGTTGTGCATCAGCAGCTGAGCCACCGTTACCACATAACATTATTTTATTTCCATTAATTATTGCTCTTGTAATCTCATCGCCCATTGAGGCTAATACCTTAAGACTTTCATTATTTAATATTTCTTTTTTCACATTAATTGAATCTAAAAAAAGCTTTTCAATATTCTGTGTGTCAAGTAAATTTGGCATTGATAAAGTACCTATATGATATAAATATACGCTTCTAATCTAAATATAAATTTATGACCTGTACCCCGTAAAACGGACATAGATTAAGCAGCCATTTGTTCAAACTTAAGTGGCGATATATTACCTAAGTGTGAATGCCTGCGTTTACGATTATAGAACCCTTCAATGTATTGAAACAAGCTAATGCGCGCTTCTTGAATGTTTTTATAATGTTCATGGTTCACATGCTCTGTTTTTAACGTACCGAAAAAACTTTCTGCAACGGCATTGTCCCAACAGTTGCCTTTTCGACTCATACTTATGTTTACCGTTTTTAGTTTAGTTTCAACCTCATCAGAGACGTACTGAGCGCCTCGGTCTGAATGAAACAGTTTTGGCAAACAACCTCGGTTCTTCTGTGCGTTATCAATCGCATCACTAACTAAAGAACTTCGCATGTGATTCGCTAACTGCCAGCCAATGATCATTCGAGAATATAAATCGATGATCGTGGCTAAGTAAATCCAACCTGTTGCTGTACCAATGTAAGTAATATCGCTCACCCAAACAGTATTGGGTTTATTCACCGTAAACTGTCGATTAAGCACGTTCTTTGCAACGGCTCTACCGTGCGTTGAGTCTGTGGTGACAACAAACTTCTTATGTTGCTTAGGATAAATGTCATATTCTTGTTTTAACCTTGCAACACGTTT